>Ga0265297_10000187_pt1 | contig 206804 bp, 238 predicted proteins | sample Munlanlwell13791_FD_192502 | JGI IMG/M metagenome (GOLD analysis project Ga0265297, IMG submission 192502) | Leachate microbial communities from a municipal landfill in Southern Ontario, Canada - Leachate well 137-91 | ecosystem: Engineered > Solid waste > Landfill > Unclassified | place... | reverse complement strand
ATCTGCCTGCTAATGGTTCAGTTAATTGATAAACATTTGCTTTAGCTCTAAAACAAACTCCTGTGTCTGCATAACAACCTCTTAAAAAATCTTGTTCTGGATTTTCTGTTAATGCACTTCCAATATCCGCCATTGTTGCAAGTTTTAATGTTTTAGGGAGAACTTTTTTTAAAAGTATACCTGCAAAAGCATTGCTTCCTGTTAAATCTCCTTCTGAATTTTCTCCAAGAACATCTAAAGAAGCCCTAACTCTATCTCTGTAATCTGTAGGTGTATCTCTTATGTATTTTTTTGCTATTTTTTTGCTATTTCTTTGTAAGCGGGTAAAACTTCACTTGTAGCTAAAGTTCTGACTCTTGGAACATTTCTTAGAATTATTGGTGCTGACTTAATTGCCATAGTTTTGTATAATTAAATAGTTTTTAAACAATTCATTAATTGAATATATATAATACAAAGTATATAATGAGTTATCTATCTAAACCATTTTATTCTTGTAAGAATAAGCAGGATAACCAAAGCAAAAATTCCTCCTGCTAAAAACCACATCCACAAATCAGGGGTATTGACAATAGCACTTCTAATTGTTTCTTCAGCAGCATCTTTAGAAGCAGACAAAACTCCGCTGCTTTCTGCAAAGTCTATATTCCCTGCAGGAATCTGGACAACTTTATCTGAATAATAAACTTTAATTAAAAAAGCTCCGACAGCAGTTGCAAAAAAAGCTCCAGTAATTCCTTTTAGCTTAGAACTTATTTTTGGGGATATAATTATTCTCTTGTTCGCAACTCTGTACATTGGTATTTTCTTTCCTTTAACACTCCAAAAAAATGCTTTTGATTTTTCAATTAAACCGCTTTTCATTAGCTTTCTAATATTATAATTTACAGTATTTGCAGGAAGTTTTAATGCCTGGACAATATCTGTCTCACTTGCTTCCTTATCAGACAAATAATCTAAGATTTTTTTAGAAGTTTTATTTGAAATAACATCTGCTAAATCTGCAGTTCTAGGGTCATTCAAATCAAGCATTACATATTTACTTGTCATTTTACTATTTCATTTCGACATCTGAAGATGCTACAAAAATTTCATCTATTCCCTCCTCTCCATAATAACGATAATAAACATCTTCATAAGGAATCTCAACTTTATTTATCTCACTTAAGTCGTCCAAATCACTTGCTTTAACCATTCTGCTTGATATTGTATATAAAACATCATCCATATACAAAGCTCTTTGAACATAATCCCCATAGTAATAATACAGCTGAGATTCATTAATTTCATGAGCTACTTTTCCTCTTAAAGAAATTCCCTCTTCAAGATTAATGTCAAATACAAAAACTCCTTGCCATTGTTTATAATTATATTCTCCAGCTTCTTCTGAATATGAAATAGGTAGTACTAATAGTTCTTTTTCTCTATCAAATAAAAATGCTTTGTGGTCATATAACGCAGGCGAATAACTCCACACCCCTTCAACTTCATATTTGCTCATTTCCTTTGGATTTTCAAAATCAGAAACATCAAACAAAGCGATTTTCATCCCTTGAGTTCTTCCCTGTTCATTTGCCTCCATTCCCACACCAATTATATGATTTTCGTCATAAGGATGAAGATAACTCGAATATCCTGTTACCTTAAGATAACCCAAAACTTCAGGGTTTTCAGAATCAGATAAATCAATTACGTATAAAGGGTCCACCTGCCTAAATGTAACCATATATGCCTTGCTTCCCAAGAAACGAACAGAATAAATTCTTTCACCTTTAGCTAAATCTTCAATTTTTCCAATTATCTTTAAATCTTCATCTAAAACATAGAGGTGGTTATAGCTTGTTTCGCTCCAAGTATTGCCAGTAGTAGTTGCAATTCTAAAATTTCCCCGGTACTCGTCCATTGAAAACTGATTCAAAACTTGCCCAGGAACTTCTCCACTTCCTTTATAATTAATCTCACTTCCATCAATGCTTACTTTATGCACAATTGTCTTTTCTAATTCTTTAGAAATTTTAATCTGAAATTCTTCTATTTTATCCTTTAAGTCAGAATCAAATTTATCTTTTTCCTCTCCAGTTAATGAATTAGAATATTCATATATAATTTCCTCAATTTTATTGTATTTTTTATAATCTTCTTCATCTGAATCAAGAATATTTTTTATTTCTGATATTTCAGAGTTGGGAAGTATTTCAAAATAAACTTCTTCAATCCTCTTATCTATAATCTCATGATAACCTATAGATTTAATAGTAGTAAAATAAATACTATTTTCAGAAACATACAAAGAAGTTGAACCCCCTGTGAGATAGACTTTGCTTTCATACTCTCCATTATCTAAGTTTATTGCCATAATTGAATTAAATACATAATTATTATCTGAATATCCAAAATAGTACACATCACTTGCAGAAACAGTTTCTTTAATACCATTAGCTGAAAAACTTGGCATAAAAATATTGTCTGTATAAATGTATTTTGAAGAAATTAAGTAAACATATTTATCAATCATTCTTGCATCAACATAATAACCATCTGAAGAAAATTCATCTTCAAGTTCTGGATTTTCTTTGTCAGATATATCATAAACAGAGGCAATAGTTGAAGACTCTGAATAACCTCCGCAGTCCTTCATCATTCCAGCACTATCAACAGCACAATCTGCAACATAAGGAATATAATTATGCCCATTTGAAAAAATCACTAATTTATTTCCATTAATAAATATATTACTAACACTTTTGTTTAAATTTATTTCAGAAATAATTTCCATAGATTCTGCAGGATAAGCATTAATAATGAATACTTTATTTCCAGAAACAGCATAAATATATTTTCCGTCATTTTTTACAATATCTGGCTCATCAACACCCTCTACTTGTATATTAGTGGCAGAATAATCCCCTGCTCCGCCAGATTCAGAACTGCTGTCTTTCTCCTCCATAACTGCATTAGGTATTTCCATGCCTCCTATACCTTCTCTGCCATAATAGCTATAATAAGAAGAACTCGATTTATTCACAAATTCAGCCAGCTCTTTATAAGAATTAAATTTATTGATTTTCTCAGTTCCAGAATCAGGTTGTTGCTGAAAAATGCTAAATACAAGAATTGCAAATATTGCTATACAAACAATCAGCAATACATTAAGCAATTGTAATTTTTTCATACAAACCAATAGCAAACCACCTTTATAAATAATTTGAAGACTTCAATACTCTTTGAAGTTAATTGCTAGATTATATACATTAAAGGGTCTGCAATGCCAAAGCAATCCAAGACAACATACAGTTTATACAAGATTTCATAACAGTTATATAAACTAAAAAATGAGAAAAAAAAGGGTTGCTAAATAAATTAAAAAGTAAATGAAATATCTTGTCTATTATAAATATCTTTTTAAATGCAGAAAATAATAATATTATATGAATAAATGGCTTGAAATTTTGGCAGGACTGATTTTGATTGTAGTTGCAATATTTTTATGGGCATACACTCAAAATCTGGGATTCTGGAATTTTGGAACAGCAGCATGGGAATTCCTTAAAGGGGGAATAGTCTGGTTCATAATAATGATAGGACTTTTATTTCTAATGCTTGGAATAAGTGATTTAAAGAATTAGTTCCATAAAATACCTAAATCTAATGAAAAAAAGTGTATTAACGCTTTAGATATTTTTGAATAAAAGAAAACAGATATAAAATCATAATAATATTTATGGAAGAATTTCTTAACAAAAAACAATTTAAAGGAAGCACTCCTCCAGAGATATTTATAGGGAGAGAAGGGTACCCAAAAGTTTATGCAGGAATATTGTCCCCTGTTAAATCTGGAGATACAGAAGATTTTTCCTCTCCTGAAAAATGGTATGAAAAAAATGCTTCTATGAAAGAAATTATTAATTACAGAAAACAACTGCTTTATGCAAGATTTAAAGCAGATATAAAGCCAAAAAAAATTACTAAACTAACTTCTGCATTAAACCAAGTAGCACTTGCAAGAAAATCTGTTTCTGCAGAATTTTTCCTCCAAAAATCTCCAGCAAGTTATGAGATAAAAGAGTTTTCTGTCCCAATTATTGGAAATCCTGCACCATTAGAAGATATAAACTTAGAGGAAAACCCCAAAATACATCCAAAAGCAGACTATATTTCATCAGATACAAAACTAAAATCAGCAGAGGGGATAAAAGAATTGTATAATTATAAATTAGAGGTAAGCAATATCATAAAGATTCTTTCAGCAGGACTCTTAGGTTTAAAAGAAAACAGAAAACTAGTTCCAACAAAATGGGCAATAACTGCTGTTGATGATACTCTTTCAAAAGAAATGCTTAAAAAAATTCGCTTTTTTAATGAGATTAACGATTTTCAGGTGTTTAATTCAGAATACTTGGGAAATCATTATGAAATCCTGCTATTACCTGATAAATTTTCATTTGAAGTTATAGAAATTTCTACAAAAGATTTAGGAATATGGAAAGATTATGAAGGTTTTTACAGAAGAAAAAACTACGCAGCAAATGTTACAGGAGCTTATTATGCAAACCGCCTTGCATTGTGTGAATATCTAATAAAAATAAATCGCCAGTGTTCCTGTATATTTTTCAGAGAAGTTCTTCCAACTTATGATGTTCCGTTAGGGGTAGGAATCTTGAGAGAAAATGCAAGAGGCGCGTTTAAACAGCCCTTTAGTAAATTTCAAACACTAAAAGAAGCTCTCAACGACATCCAAAAACGATTAACTATCCCAATAGAACATTACACAAATAATTCAGTTTTATTAAGTCAGTTTGGAAAGCAAAAAAGACTAAAAGAGTGGTTTTAATCTTTTAGTCCACGTTCAAATGTAGGAATTTCATTGTCATTTGAAGTTCTAATTCCCTTCATATTTGATCCTTGAGGAATTCTAACCGATGATTCATCTACACAAACATAAAATTGTTCTCCATTAACAGTTACTAATGTATACCCATACGATCTTTTATAAAAACAACGTCTAAACATTTTCTCTACTTGAGGCACAATTTGTTTTACTTCTTCTCTAGTAAATCCCTCCTCAGACACACCACCATTTTTAAAGTCACGTGCTAATAAAATAGTATGATTAGTGTCTAATTGATAAGGATTTTTTACCATCCACCATAATCCAGATTCTCTAATCTCCATAATTTCTCCTGGATTTAATCATTTATAAATATTATTGTACTAAAAATAAAAGGTTAATGTGAAGAAAATCTATCATTAATGTTTAGGGTTAAGAATAAATAATAAACTAAAATAAAAAGTAAATATTCTCCTATCAGTATTAAAAAACATAAACAAGGTTGTTATGGATTATTACATAAATTATTTGTTAACTCCAAAAGACAATCAAGGCGCTTTCAATTATTGCTGCAATTATAAATAAAGGGGCAACAATAAGAAAAAATACTTGAATTGAGCTTGCTAAATCATGAAGAAATTTTTTTCTTAAACTAAAGTTATTCATAGTAAACACAGCAGCAATAATAAATAAAGGAAGACTAAAAATAACAATCAGCGGAAACAGCAAAATAAAAAAGAGCGCAATTAAAAAATCATCTGCATTTTTATAATATGTCTTAATAAGCCTTAAAATTGGGGAGTATCCCAGCTTAATTCCCAAAGCAAACGAAATAAGTATTGCTGGAATTTCAAATACCCCGTGAGGAAGCAAAGTTAATAAGCTTATCAGATTTTCTTCATTAGCAACAATTCCTGAAACAAACCCAATACCTGCTCCGTTAAAAAAGAGAAAAAACAAAGTAGGTATCCCTAAGAAAATTCCTAAAAACGCTGAAAAAAAACCTATACTAAGATTATTCGCAAATATGTACCACCACATTTCAAAAAATCCCTTTCCTTCTGTCTGTTCTAACAGTTCTTTAATCCATTTCGAAACAAACTCAAGAAGATAATTTAAAATAGAATCAGGCAGTATAAAAAACGCCAAAAACCCAAAAGCAAATAAAAATAAAAACAGCGCAAAAGACATTGCAAGATAGTTATCAATTGATTTTAAAAATTTAAAACTTTCAAAATACTTTTTTCTGATGCCAAAAAAATCTTTGCCTCTTTCAATGCGCTTCTTTCTTCTTATCATCCAATATACCTGTTTAATATTTTAATTTTTTTTGAATATTTTTTTCTAAGATAAACTCCGTAAATAACCCCGGTTAAAAATCCTCCGAAATGGGCTGTATTTCCAACAGGCAGCCCGCTTGCTGCTGAAACCCCCCAAGTTGCAAATAAAACTAAAGGAATCATTACATAAGCAGGAAGTGAAAAAAATGGGAAAAAGATTACTGTAAATTTCAATTTTGGAATTAACACCATAAGCAGTCCAGCAACAGCAAATATTGCTCCACTCGCACCAACTCCTGCAATTTCAGGACTTCCAAAAACTTTTTCCCAAAAAGGAAAATTTGCAAAAAACACAGAAAGTAGAACAAATACTGCTCCCGAGACTAACCCTGCAATAATATAAAACCATAAAAACCTCTTTCTACCAATTATTTTTTCACAAAAACTTCCAAGTGAAATAAGAACAAACATATTAATTAAAAGGTGGAACGAAAGCAGACTGAATGGAAATATTAATGCTGCAGGAGCATGCATAAACATACTTGTTGCAAATGTCCAAAGATATTTTCCCCCAGCAACATCGCTTGGTTTGAGAGCAATATAATCTATAAAACCCGAATTAATAGTCAGCAAAGTAGTAAAAAGTATAAATAAAATAATGTTTGCGGTTATTATCTGTTTTGTTACAGAAAAATTATACAAAAATTTTTCAAAAAAACCATGTTTAAGATTTCTTTTTGTATAGATTCTAAGATTTTCGCCCATTTTTTGATTATTATCTTAATTTTTTATTTTTTTCTCTGCTGTTTTTTGCGGTTTTTAAGGGCAGATTTTTTTGGAGATTTTTTTGCCTTTTTAATAACCTTGTATTTTGTCTGCTTCTTTCTAAAATTTACCTTATGAATCTTTTTAATCTGCACATTTTCCCTTATCTTTTTTGCAGCTCTTTCATCTCTTTTCTGTTTTCTTAGTTCTTTAGCTGCTCTTTCTGCTTTTACTGCACGTTTTACTGCTTTCTTTTCTTTTTCAATTTTTATAATATTAAGCTCAAAATCTATTTTTTCAAGTCTTTTTCGAAGTTTATTAATGCTTGATTCTATCTCGCTGATTGCTGAAGAGCTGTCAGAAGCCCCATAAATCTCTCCACATTCAGGGCATGTAAAATCATGAAGCATGGCATTCTCTTCTGTCAATTCAACATTGCAGGTTTTACAAATATAAAACTGTTTAATTTCCCTGCTTTTTAGCTGACCTTGTAGCCGGGAAATTTCATCCAATAAACTTTTTTTCAGCAAAGAAAGAGATTTATCATCGTCAAATGTCCAAAAATATGTATACCACCCTTTTTTCTTGTCCTTTTTTCTTATAAAAGAAACAAGCCCCTCATCAGATAGTTTATACAGGATATTCCTAACCTGATTTATTGTCAACCCAAGTTTTTTTGCAATAATAAATTCATTCACATTTTCCTTTCCGATAAGCAAATCAACCATTGCCCCTGCATTTTTTCCTGCAATAGATAAAGCAATCTCTCTAAGAAATTCTGTTTTAACATCTTTTACAGAAATATTTGCCTTATCATTAGCCATAAACTATTAACAAAAAATAAGTTTAAAAATTCATCTATTGCATGTAAAAACATATAGATAGATTTTTAAACATAGCGATAGTTTATACAATATTATAATATATAAAAGAGAAATATAATATGGGCTTATTTTGGAAAAAAAAGAGGGGGGATGAAATAGAAACTCTTCCTGCATTGCCAAGTTCAAGAGAATATCCTAAAATTCCTGCATTGCCAAAAGATGAGACAGAATATGAAGAAGATCAGGAACCCTCTGATTATCTTCCTGCATTGCCAAAATTCCCAAAATCAAACTTAGGGGATGAAATTAACCAAAATACAATAAAACAGGCTATAAATGAAGAAAGCGAATTTATAGAATCTCCAAAACCCCCGGAGCAGTTTAAAAAATATTCTGCAATTGGAAGCAGAACAAAAGAAATAGAAGAGTTGCCAAGTCACAAAACAGTTGGTTCTTTAATGATTCACCCAAATCCGGAAAGAAGAATCAGTAATTTTGAATCTGATGGGAATCAAAAAGAAACATTCCAGTTTGCCCAAAAAATAAGGGGGCAAGAACAGCTGTTTGTTAAGCTTGACAAATTTGAAAAAGCAATTTCAAAATTTAACGAAATAAAAATAAAGCTTTCTGAACTAGATTTTACTTTAAAGGGGATTAAAGAGCTTAAATCAAGTGAAGAAAGAGAATTAAGTCAATGGGAAGGGGAATTAGAAATTATTAAATCAAATCTTGAAAAAATAGATCAAGATTTATTCACAAAAGTTTAAGAAAATGGATGAACCTGTTTATGCAAAAATTGGTTATTCTGAAGCAGTGCAAATTAGAAAAGAAATATTGAAAACTGAAGCAGAGATACTTGCAACAATAAAAAGATTAAAGGAATACAGATTATTAAGAAAAAAAGAAATTATGCTTAAGATAAAATTAAAAAATGAAATATCAGAAATAAAAGAAGCAATCTTTGAACTCCTAAAAGAAGTCCCAACAACCCATAAAATTGAAGAAGCAAAAAAAATCCAGGTACAGGTAAAACAAAAAAGGGATTTAAAAGAAGATTCTGACATTGAATCACAGTTAAGAGAAATACAGAGAAAACTTGACGAATTAGGCTAAAATAAAATCTGCAAATTGCTTATATACTTATTTTTTAAAAGATTCTAAAAAACTTTTTTCTCTTTCCTCTCTTTCTTCTTGCAATTGAATTAATTTAGTGTTATATTCCCTCTCAAGTAAACCATCATGGGCACTTAACAAATCAGCGCTTGTGGCTTCGCCACACAAAAAATCCCCCCGACCACAGGAGCCAGAGACGCCTAACTCGTCCAAGCTAGCAAGCCAATCGCCACCCCTGTAGCGACAAACCCCGCACGCCCCAGAATCTCCAACATAATTAGACCTGCTTAAAATTTTCTGCGCTTGTTCTCCTGATTTTAATCCAGAAGGATTATCAACTAAAGAAATTGCAACACCATAAGGGAAATTTCCATCTAGTCTGTGGGTCATATCTTTAAAAGGGATAATTAATGGCAGGTCTCTATTCCCAGATTTACTAATAATTTCATTTGCCACTTTTTGATTAGGTCCCCCATCATTAAAAACAGCTAATCCATAATCTCTGTAAACTCCATTTGTTAATCTTCTTTCTTTATCTAAAAATAATGCTTCTTCTATATCTGGTATCCAAAAACCATCTGCTCTAACTGCTTCATCAAGTCTTAAAGCTAAAAAAGTGCTTGAGCCAGTTATTAATCCTGTTTTATCATCAAATTGCCAGTACTCTTTAAAACCAGCTACGTTTCTTTCTTCTCCATCTGCAAGAGTTTTATCAAAATAGTGTTTTGCAACTTTTCCTTCTAGTGGAAAAGCAAAAACATATTTGCCTTTTGTTCCTGACTTGCCGATTATTACTAAGTCCTCTGCTGTGTTTAAAATTTTATCCAACATAGATTTTCAATAAAGAAAAGATTTTTTAAACATTTATATACTTGAGAATTTAAGGCAATAACATAACAAAAAGATATTTCTAATAAAAACCCGTATCAAATATTTAGTCTTCTTATTGATAAATAAATATATGTAATAAACTGCTCTCCTGTTCGCTTAAATAAATTTTTAAACATCTTATTCTTATCAGAATTATGAAGTACATTAAAACAAGGCAGGAATTAATAAAATCATATCTAAGTTTCTTTAATTCTAAAGGGCATAAAACAATACCATATGCATCCCTAATACCTGAAAATGACCCTACAGTGCTTTTTACAACAGCAGGCATGCATCCATTAGTTCCTTATTTATTGGGGCAAAAACATCCGCTTGGAAAAAAGTTATGCAGTATCCAAAAATGCATAAGAACAGGAGATATTGATGAAGTAGGAGATGAATGCCACCATACTTTCTTTGAAATGCTTGGTAATTGGAGTTTAGGAGATTACTGGAAAAAAGAAGCAATAAGTTATAGTTTTGAGTTTTTAACAAAAATATTAAAAATTAAAAAAGAAAAAATTTCTGTAAGTTGTTTTAAAGGGGATGAAACTGCAGAAAAAGATACTGAAAGTGAAAAAATATGGAAATCTTTGGGAATAAATAAAATAAAATTTCTTGGAAAAAATGACAATTGGTGGGGTCCAGCAGGAGAAACTGGCCCTTGCGGACCAGACACAGAAATATTCGTAAATGAAATAGAAATCTGGAATAATGTATTTATGCAGTATAACAAAGAAAAATCAGGGGAATATAAAGAGCTAAAACAAAAAAATGTTGACACCGGCATGGGTGTTGAAAGGACACTTGCACTTTTAAACAACACAAAGGACAACTATGAAACATCTCTGTTCAAACCGATGATTAGTGAAATAGAAAATATTTCAAAAAAAGAATATAAAGATAATAAAAAAGAAATGAGAATAATTGCAGACCATATAAAAGCATCTGTTTTTATTATTGGAGAAGGGATAACTCCTTCAAATACCGGGCAGGGATATGTATTAAGAAGATTAATACGAAGAGCAGTAGTAAATATTAAAAAGCTGGAAGCTTCTGAAAAAAACCAGATAAAAAGAATTGTTGATAAAGTTTTTGAAATTTACCCGGATTATGTTGAATTAAATCAAAATAGAGAAAAAATTTATGAAGAACTTGAAAAAGAAGAAGTCAAATTCAATCAGACATTAAATTCCGGAATGAAAAAATTCAATGAATTAGCAAAAGATAAGATAATTAATGGAAAAGACGCTTTCCTCCTCTTCCAGAGTTATGGATTTCCAATTGAAATAACAAAAGAATTGGCAATAGAAAAAAAAGTGAAAGTTGATTTAAACGGATATGAAAATGAAGCTAAAAAACACCAAGAATTATCCAGAATAAATCAGGGAACTTTTAAGTCAGGACTGGCGGATAATTCAGAGACAACGACAAAACTGCATACAGCAACCCACCTATTAAATAGGGCGCTTAAAATAGTTCTAAAAGATAAAAATATACATCAAAAAGGCTCAAATATAACTTCAGAAAGATTAAGATTTGACTTTAATTTCCCGCGAGCTATTACAGAAAATGAAATAGCAAAAATAGAAGCATTAGTCAATGAACAAATAAAAAAAGCGATAAATGTTAAAGTAGAGCAGCTACCATTGAAAAAAGCAATAGAGCATGGTGCTCAAGCAGTATTTAGTGCAAAATATCCAGAAATAGTGACAGTTTATACAATTGGAGATTTCAGCAAAGAAATCTGCACAGGCCCGCATGTAAAAAACACTAGAGAAATAGGAAAGTTCAAAATAATCAAAGAAGAATCAGCAGCTGCAGGAATAAGAAGGATAAAAGCAGTTATAAGTTAAATATTCAAACGTACTTGTTCTAATTCTCTGCCAAAAAAATATTCTGCTTCTTCCCTCGCCCGAGCTAAAATACTTCTGGTATAAGCATCTTCTGCTGTGTTCTTAGTCCCATATTCACTAGCATACCATATATCAAATCTTTCATTTTCACATGTTAATCCTTCAAGAAAATCTTTGCTTCTGCAATTATGAATTCGATTGCAACCTCGAGCTACTACATCACAATTTGGTCCAGAAACAAAACATTCTCCGCCTATAGTATGATTTTCGCAAGAATTATATATAAAAAATGCCTTAATCCACATCTGTAAATGAAGAGCTCTATGTGTATTTCCCATAACTGGAATAATTACCCCACTATCTAATCTTCTTTTAATTTCATCATGATATTTCTCAACTTCTACTTTGCCTGCAATAGGGGTATTTGCAATAAGATTCTCTATCTCCTGTTGTTCCATTATCCTATCTAAATTGGGATTATTCATAATAATTATTTAAAATTAAAAGACTAATTAAATCTATCATCTTACTTCTGCACTAATAAAACCCTATCCCCGGGGCGCACTTTCTCATCTACTTTTAACCCAATTGCATCTCCAGAATTTGCTTCTTCAATTTCCTCATGCTCAATTTGCATACTATCTATCTTTTGTATAAAGTCGGTTGTTGAACCTTTTACATGAATAACATCCCCAACCCTGACAGTATGGCTAAGCTCAATCACTGCTACGCTAACTTTATCAAAAAAATGAGTTATTCTTCCTATTTCTTTTTCCATAATAAACCTAGACAATCCACATATATAAATTTTTTCATAATCAAAAAATAAAGATAAGTAAATAAAAATAAAAAGAAGAATATTCAAACCTAAAAAAACAATTGATTAACAACCAAAGCTCCAAGTATTACCCAAATAACAATTGATACCCATGCCTTTTTTAAAAATGCTCTATCTTTAAGCACTTTTCTGCCCATAGCAACCACATCTTTTGAATAAGATGCTAAACTTACCCAGGCTAAAAGAGCAATAAAAAGGACAACTGCAAATATTTGGACAATTGTAATTCCAGCTTCCATTAAGTAGTTAAGAACTATTACAGCTAAAACAAGGGATACAATCATTGTCAATATCGGCCACCTATACGCCTTTTCAACAACAGGCATCCATGCACTTGGTTTTATTAAAAAAGTAATTATTTTTACAGCTCCTAAAATAACAACAATCAGAGCCATAATTTCAACAGCACCTAAAGTCACTTTTATCACCTCCTTTTATAATTTAACCAGCAAAATAACATTAATAAATCTTTTTACCTAACTTTCCATCTCTCTCAACTTCATTCTTATAATTTTACCAGAATTAGTTTTAGGAAGAGATTTAACAAACTCAATAATTTTAGGATAAGAATGCCCTGCATAATATTTTTTTACAAACTCGCTTATCTGCATTTTTAATTTATCACTTTCTTTAACTTTATCTTTCAAAACAATAAATGCTTTCAAAATACTTCCTTTAATTTCATCTGGAACACCAATAACTGCTGCTTCTTTAATACTTTTATAAGATAATAAAACAGACTCAATTTCTATAGGACTCACACGTTCGCCAGAAGTTTTAATTATATCATCACTTCTTGCTATAAAATAAAAATAACCTTTTTTATCCTTTTTTGCAGTATCATTGGTAATAAATAATTTGTTCTTAAAATAACTTCTGTACATTTTTTTATGCTTGTAAATTCCTGTCATCATTGAAGGCCATTTTGGTCTTAGTGCAATAGTCCCCTTATTTATCAAAACTTTTAATCCTGGAATTGCTTTTCCCATTGTAAATTTAGAAGAGTCATAATTGGCAATTACCATAGCACCTGTTTCAGTTTGCCAGTATGTATCTGTTATTCTAATGCCTAATTTTTTATAAGAGTTAAATGTCGATTCTGTAAGTGCTTCTCCAACACTTGCCAAAACTTTAAGATGTTTAAAATCAGATTTTTTCACATTTCCATTAAGCAGTCTAAGTGCAGTAGGAGCAGTGTATAATGTTGTTATATTATTTTTCTTTAAAAAACCAATCCACATTTTTGCATCAAAATGCTCTTCTAAAACATAATTTGTGCATCCTATTGAAAGAGGGGCAATTAATCCGTAAATAGTTCCTGTAACCCATCCTGGGTGGGCAGTACACCAGTAGTTGCTTTGCTTGTTTAGTCTTAAAACTAATTCTGCAGTATAATGCTGTTGAACTAATCCATAATGTGAAATTTCTACACCTGCAACAGGAGTTCCTGCAGTTGAAGAAGTAAACATCATCAAAGCAGTTGATTTTTTATTTTTTAAAACACAATTAAAATAACTGCTCTGTTTTTTCAATTTATTTTTAAATATTTGAGAATCAACAACAAAAACTTTCATTCCCTTAATTTTATGCTTTAATCTTTTTGCTAATAGTTTATTTGTTATCAAAACATCTGCATCTCCTTTTCTTAATCTTAACTCTAAGCCATCTGTCTGAAATGCTTCAAATAAAGGTGCTGCAATGCTTCCTTGTTTTATAACAGCTAAAATAGAAATATACATTTCCGGGACTTTTGGCAAAAACACAAACACGCGGGAATTTTTTTTAACTTTAGAATTTTCAAGCAAATTCGCAAATTGATTAACCTTTTCATAAATCTCTTTGTAAGAATATTTCACAACTTTTCCATATGACTGAAATACAAAAGCAGTTTTATTTGGATTAAAAAGTGCATGCCTATCAACACAACTTTCAATTATATTCATATCGCTCCCATGCATAACAATTTTCCTCTCTTGTTTTTTCCAAAATTTGCTTTCCATTTTCACTCTTTTCAATCATAAAAACAAAAACACGTTTAAATAACTTACCTTCTAAAAACAGACATAATTAATTTTATATACCAACAAAAACATACTTATAGGTTAAAATGAGGCTGACAATTCTTATAGGTGGAAAAGCAGGACAGGGTATAAACAAGCTGTCAGAAATAGTTTCAAAAGTAATGTCAGATTATGGATATTTTACCTTTAATTATAGAGACTATCCGTCCTTAATAAGAGGGGGGCATAACTTCAATGTCCTTTCAATAAGTGATAAGAGAATTGGAAGCATTGAATCAAAAATTGATATAATAGTCGCGCTAGATAAAAAAACTGTTGAAATGCATAAAAAAGAGCTAAAAAAATCAGGAATAATACTTAGTTGTGAAGAATTTTGCGATTTAGGATTAAATGCAAATATTGCTCTCGCAGGAGCACTAATAAAAATTCTTGGAGTAGATAAAAAATTCTTAATAGCAGAAGTAAAAAAACAATTTAATAGTCTGGAAGCATCTGAAGCAGCTGAAAAAGGCTATGACAGTGAAAAAGAAAAATTTAACTTGAAGAAATCACAGAATAAATTAATGATACTAACAGGAAATCAAGGAATTTCACAAGGAGCAATTAATTCAAAATTAGATTTATATTTTTCATACCCAATGACTCCTGCAACAGGAGTTATGCATGAACTCGCTTCTAATCAAATAAAAAATAACTTGCTAGTTTTCCAGCCAGAAAGTGAAATATCTGCTGTAAATGCTGCGTTAGGTGCAAGTTTCACCGGAAGCAGAGTAATGGTTGGAACCAGTGGAGGAGGTTTTGATTTAATGACAGAAGCTTTAAGTTTTCAAGGCATATCTGAAATTCCCTTAACAGTCTATTTAGCAAGCCGTCCTGGTCCAGGAACAGGAGTTCCAACTTACACTTGCCAATCTGATTTAGATGTTGCGCTAAGAGCAGGACATGGAGAATTCCCAAGAGTAGTAATAGCTCCTGGAGACCCTATAGAATGTATAGAAAAAACAAATGAAGCCCTGTATCTTGCTGAAAAATTCAAAACACTTTCGATAATACTAAGTGACAAGCATTTAGCAGAAGGAGAATTTTCAACAAACAGCAAACCTAATAAAATCTTAGATGTAAAAATAAATAGAGCTATTCCAGGCAAAACAATTGTAAGAGCATCAAGTTATGAGCATGATGAATATGGGAATACAAAAGAAGATGCAGAAACTGCAAAAATTGGCGCAGATAACAGAATAAAAAAATACAGGCAGATAAAAAAAGAAGTTGAAAATTTTGAAATGATTAAAATATTTGGAAATAAAAATTCAAAAAATCTTATAATTGGCTGGGGCTCAACAAAAACAGTTGTCCTAGATGCAATTGAAGGCTTAGACTGCAAATTCCTCCAGGTGTTATATTTAAAACCAATATCTGATGAAATAAGAAAAGAAATTGAAAAATCAAAAAATGTTCTGCTTGTTGAACAAAATTCAACAGGACAGCTAGGCAGATTAATAAGAGAAAAAACAGGAATTAAAATAGAAGAAAAAAACAGAATCCTAAAATATGACAGCCGTCCTTTTTACTCAGACGAATTAAATCTTGAAATTGCCAAGAGGCTGAAATGAAAAAAGAAAAAGTATATGCAGAAATTGGAATTGGAAATGACAGCTTTAAGTCAACTGAAATTGAAATTGGAAAAAAAGAATATAGGATAAATAAATTTGTGAAACCTAAACAAATTAATGGATATTATATAAGAATTTGGATTTTTAAAAAAGGTGTAATTATCTCTACTAATGAAGGTATTAAATTTTTTAATAAAGATAAAAATAAATTTAAATTACTATTCGGAATTTCAGGAGTAAAATTAAAATGACCACAAATCTAAAAACAAACAACGAATTCACATGGTGCCCAGGATGTTCTAACTATATGATATTAGAAGCTGTTAAAAAAGCAATTTCTAGTTTAATTCAGAAAGGAGAAAAACAGGAAAACTTTGCAATTGTTACGGGAATTGGATGCCATGCCAAGATGTTTGATTATCTGAATTTAAGCGGAATTTACGGATTGCACGGAAGAGTACTGCCAATAGCAATGGGAATAACTTTAGGAAATCCAAAATTAAAAGTAATTGGATTTGCAGGTGATGGAGATACTTATGCAGAAGGAATGGAGCATTTTATACATGCATTCAGGCATAATCAGGACATGACTTTTATTGTTCATGATAACCAGTCATTTTCACTGACAACAGGGCAGGCAACACCTACATCTCAAATAGGATATAAAACAAAGTCAGAGCCATTAGGAGAATTCAGCCATCCAATTAATCCAATTAAATTAGCTTTGGCATCAGGAGCAACATTTGTAGCAAGAGCAAATGCTATGGACATAAACAGGACAGCAGAAATTATTGAAAAAGCAATGAACCATAAGGGATTTTCATACATAGAGATAATGCAAAGATGTCTTATATTCAACAAAGAAATGAATGATTTAGACAAGTTAATGTATAAAATACCTGATAATAAAGACATAAAAAAAGCAAATGAGTTATCAGATGAATTTGATTACAACTCAAAAAAAGGAAAAATTCCTATTGGAATAATATTTCAAAAAGAAGCTAAAAGTTTAGAAGACAAATGGCCTCAGTTAAAAAAATATCCTAGTTTTTAACAGCAATTTGCTCTATATTAAATAAATAATAATCCCAAACTCTACCATAAAATATCTGCTGAAAAATACCAAGTAAATCTAAACCTTTAAAAAAGTAATCAGATTTATAATAAATGTAAAAAGAAGAAAATGAGAAAGATTAACTTAAAATACTTATTAATAGCAGTTACAGCTGTTTTTTTAACTGCTCTAATAGGAAGTATGTTCACAGAAATCGGGGCATGGTACGAATCTATAAAGCCTTCAATCACCCCTCCAAGTTATGTTTTTCCTATTGCATGGACAATTTTATTTGTTTTAATAGCAGTTTCTATGTATATCTCATTAACAAGAGCAAAAAAGCATCAGAAAAAGGTAGTTGCTGTTATTTTTAGCATAAATCTTGTTCTTAATATTCTCTGGAGCTTTTTATTTTTCAAACTAAAAAGCCCTTTTGCTTCTTTAATTGAAATACTGCTTCTCTGGATTTCTATAGTTCTAATGCTGGCAGTAACTTATAAAATAAATAAAACTTCATTTTATCTTATCATACCTTACTTGCTATGGGTAAGTTTTGCTACCCTTTTAAATTATCTAATTGTTTTTGGATAAAATGACTAAAATTATAATTAATATTGATGAGCAGGAAGAAAAGATTTTAAACAAAAGAGCTAAAAAAAATCTTTTAACCTTGAAAGAACAAGTCGAGGATATTGTAAGAAGAAGCTGTATAACATTTTCTAATTCCCCCTCAACTGCCACATCTAAATGTGATGATGCCCTTGTTGATATTTTTTCAAGGCAGAAAAAAGGAAAAAGAGGTTAAAAATAATATTAAAGAAATGAATAAAAATGATATTTCTAAAATAGAACAAGAATTAAAGAATAATAAACTGATGGTTGCAATGATTGCTCCAAGTTTTGTTTCAGAATTTAATTATCCTAGTATCATCAGTCAGTTAAAAAAGTTAGGTTTTGACAAAGTAACAGAAATTACATTTGGTGCAAAAATGATTAACAGAGAGTATCATAAACAAATTGAAAATTCAAAAAAACTTCTTATTTCATCTACATGCCCGGGAATTAGTGAGTATATAAAAAAAGAATATCCCCAGTATAAAAGCAATCTAATAAAAGTTGACAGCCCTATGATAGCAACTGCAAAAATATGTAAAAAAATTTATCCTGGCCACAAAACAATTTTTATTTCTCCGTGCAATTATAAAAAGTTAGAAGCAGAAAATTCAAAATTTGTTGATTATATTATTGATTACCAGCAACTAAAAGGATTGTTTAAAAAATATAAAATAAAAGAAAATAAAAATAATGAAATTAGATTTGACAGATTTTATAATGATTACACAAAAGTTTATCCGTTATCAGGCGGGTTATCAAAAACAGCTCATCTTAAGGGGATAATTAAAAAAGAAGAATGTGGAATAGTCGACGGAATTAAAAATGTTAAAAAATTCTTAGATAATCCAAATAAAAAAATAAGATTTCTCGATATAACTTTTTGTTATGGAGGATGTATTGGAGGCCCGTGTCTGTCTAATGATTTAACTATAAAACAAAAAAAGAAAAAAGTTCTTGACTATATGAAACTCACAGACAAAGAACCGATTCCAGAAAACAGAGTAGGAATTATTAAAAAAGCAAAGGGGATAAAATTTAGTTATTGAATTTTATAAGTTGAGAGTCAATAGCAAAACAATAAATTATACGTGTTTTACCATTATTCCAAGGATATTACTCCCTAAGGAATTATCTCAGGGCCAAAATACTTTTCATATTCAAAATCATTTTTAGTTGCCGTGTTATTATCAATTAATCTATTAATTTCTGGAATTTTATTTTTTAATTCACTGACTAAATGTTTAATTGTATTGCAGATTAGTCCATCTCCTTTTTTATCCCAGAGTTTAGCTTTTCTCCAATACAAACATCTGCCACCACAAATATCTCTGATATCACATTCAGAACATTCATTAATTGTAAATTTCTTCAATTCATTAAAATTAAAATCTAAATCTCCTGCTTCAAAATCCTTAATACAATTCATAATTGGACATGCAACTATTTCTCCATTAGGACAAATAGCATAACCAGAATGTCCTGCTCCGCAACGAAGCAAAGTTTTTTCATTTTTTAACAAAGAATCTACAATTGCAACAAAAGGATATATTCTGATAAAATTTCCTTTGCTTATTTCATCTATCCAATAACTAATTAATTTGCTGACAGATTTATTATATTCTTCAACAAATCTAGAAAATTTATCTTCGCTAAAATCGCACTTATAAAAACCAGCATCTAACTGCCAGTGTATAGATTTAAATCCTAAATCTACTAAATTTTTAACCTGTTCATAAACATCAGGAAATTCTGAAATTGTCATTCTTGCAATTAACTCTCCTTTATAACCTTCAGATTTTATTTTGTTAATATTAAAAATAACCTTGTCAAATGTTCCGTATCCTCTGTTATAATCTGTTCTTTCCTTACTTCCGTCAAGAGAAATAAGTATCTTGTCAATTTTATTCAGATATTTAATCGGTAACTTATCAAGCAGTTTTCCATTTGTCTGCATCCTAAAAGGAACATTAATTTTATCGATAATCTCTTTAATTTTTTCAATTTGCAATAATGGTTCTCCTCCATAAAAAATAATAACTGCATCTTTGTCATTGTCAATAAATTTTTTTAATTTTTGAATATCTACATCCCATTTATTTGGACAGCTAAAATCAAACTTCCATGTTTTTGAAAGATTATTTTCTTCTTTCATTGATTTTCCATAGCAATACCTGCATTGCGAATCGCAGTCCGGAGTTAAGATTAAATGGTAGTGCATAAATTTTAATTCTAAAGAAACGTTTTAAACCTATCTGTTTTGTTAGATTAATAATTCAGTTAATATTCTTGATATCAATAAGTGTTATATACTACAAATTGAAATATGTAGATTTATTTTTTAATTAACAAACTATTACAAAGATTTTTTTGAAAATATCTGAAAAATGGCAAAATAGGCATTATTTAAAAGAATAATATTAATCAGCAGATATGTCTGCATAAACTGATTTTCTCAAATCATCACAAATATTTCTGCAAAGACTATCTCTTTGAGTTGCGTCAAGATATTTGGGTGTTTCTGTTGCCAAAATTGTTGGTAAATGTGATAAATTAGAGCCTAAATTAAATACTGTCTGCCCAGGTGTTCGTGCATTAAAAAAATTGTTAACATCTCCACCTTGTAAAAAAGGAGTTATATCCCCATATCTCAACCCTTCAACATAAGATTCGCCCCATAAACAATTTTCACCACTACCATATCCCTGCATTAGTGTATGAAGATATGCAAAAAGATCAAAAGCATTGCATCCTCCTCGCCCAACCAAATTAACCCACCCCTCCAAGGCAAGGGTACTTGGAGGAATTCTAAGTTTAAAAATAAGGGGGATACTCTGATCTCCGTGAGTTAGAAGAAACGAAACTCCAGAAGCTATCCTCATTTTTAAGGACTCATGCTCTTCTCTATAATTTTTTATTTGTTCTGGAGACTTAAGATCCTCATCTGTTTTTGGTAACAATGAACGAGTTTCATCTTTTAAAACATAATCCCAGCAAGGATTTCCACCTAAAAAGTGTCTTATAAGTTTAGTTACACCTGTTAATTTTCTTTCTCTATTTCTTTCATCAAGAGAAAGAAATTCTCCACTTTTGTCAATTAAATACGCTAAAGCATCATGGAATTTAACCCTATCTTCTGGACTTCCATTATTATAATAAGCATTTGGGTCAGGATAAACATACTCATAATCAGAATGGGTACCAAGTCTCCCTCCTTTAAAGGGTTCTACTATTGAATCCAGTAAATAAGATGAAAGAAGACTCTCTCCTAATTGTTCTATACTTATTCCATCTGGCAATTTATAACTCATAATTTTTTATATTTAAACAGTTTAAAAACATTTCTATTCCACAAAAATTCCCGGCTTGCCTGGTTTTGCCTTTTTGCTTTTTTCTTCTGGGTCATACTTATTCTTATCATTAACTGCATAAACCTTAACTTCTTTGCCAAACCTCTCATTTAAAAGTTCAGAATCATAATTAATAGTCTCATTTGGAAGAGTATAGATGTATATTTTATCAGGTTCTTTTCCAGTTTTATCTTTAACTAGATTAATAATATTATTAATATCTTGTATTGTTTTTTCAGCAGATTTTTCAGCCAGTTCTAATTTTTCATCAATCTTGCTCTCGTCTGCAACAGGCCATTTTTGTAAAGAAATAAATCCCTTATTGCCAAACTTTTCCCATATTTCTTCTGCTATATGCGGGCAGAAAACAGACAGCAATTTTAAAAAAGACTCTAAATCCTTTTTAGACACGCTCTCTTCTAATTCAATAGTCTCAAACAACTGTCTTAATTTTATAACTGCAATATTATAATTAAACTCTTCTATACCCTGACTTATCTCTTTAATAGTCTTGTTTAATTTACTCTCTAACCTTTTAGAAGATTTTCCTTTATTTGGTTTTTTAAAATAATCCAAAACTTTATTAACAAATTTAAAACTCCCTTTAACTCCTTTATCACTCCATTCAATATCTTTACTTGGAGAAGCTAAAGAAACTAAAAATAACCTTGCAGTATCAATTCCATATGTTTTTGAAATTTCCTCAGGCAGCACAACATTGCCACGGGATTTTGACATAACTGCTCCATCTTCCCCATGCAGCATGCCCTGATTAAATAATTTTATAAATGGCTCATCAAAATCCAAAAAACCCAAATCGCGAAGAACTTTTGTGAAAAATCTAGCATATATTAAATGCATGCACGCATGTTCAGCTCCCCCGATATATTGATCCACAGGCATCCAATATTTTGCTTTTAGTTTTGAAAATGGTTCTTTCCCATTTTTAGAATCACAATACCTTAAAAAATACCATGAAGAATCAAAAAATGTATCCATAGTATCTGTTTCTCTTTTTGCTTTTCCACCGCACTTAGGGCATTTAACATTAACAAATTTATCACTTGTCAAAAGGGGGTTTCCTTTTCCAAATTTTATATCTTCAGGCAGTTTAACCGGAAGTTCTTTTTCAGGAACAGGAACTAACCCGCACTTTTCACAGTAAATAATTGGTATTGGTGTTCCCCAATACCTCTGTCTTGAAACCAGCCAATCTCTTAATTTAAACTGGATTGACTTGCTTCCTAATTTTTTCTTAGCAAAATATTTAGTAATTTCATCAATTGCCTCTCTGTTACTCCATCCATTAAATTCTCCAGAATTAACTAACCTTCCGTCAGAAGTATAAGCTCGCGACATCTTACTGCCATCTAATTCATAAGCATCTGGCTGAATCACAACTTTAATAGGAAGTTTATATTTTTTTGCAAATTCAAAATCTCTTTGGTCATGGGCAGGAACAGCCATAACCATACCACTACCATAATCAGCAACAACAAAATTTCCAGTATAAACTGGGAGCTTATCTCCAGTAACAGGATTAATAGCATAACTGCCTGTAAATGCCCCTTCTTTTTCAAGTTCTTCCATATCTTTTTCACTTGTTGATTTAATCTTTTTTAGAAAAAATTCGACTTTTGATTTTTGTTCTTTAGTAGTTAATTCCATTAATCTCGGGTGTTGTGCAGATATAACCATAAATGTAACTCCATAAATTGTATCTGGGCGTGTTGTAAATATTGCCCATTTTTCTCCGTTTATTTCAAAAAAAATTTCTGTTCCATGAGACCTGCCAATCCAGTTTTTCTGCATTGCCTTGATTCTATCAGGCCATTTTAAATCATCAACTTTATCTAATAATTCGTCTGCATAATCTGTTGTCTTAATAAACCACTGTTCAAGATGTTTTATCTCTACATTAGTATCTTCATGTCTCCAGCATTTTCCATTATGCACTTGCTCATTTGCAAGAACAGTATCGCACTTTCTGCAATAATTAACAGGAGCTTTTTTTCTATATATTAATCCTTTTTCAAGAAATTTCAAAAAGAAATATTGATTCCATTTATAATACTCAGGTTCGCAAGTCCTTATTATTCTGCTCCAGTCATAGCTTAACCCTAATCCTGTTTGTTGTTTAATAAAATTAGCAATTGCTTTATCTGTAAATTTCTTAGGATGTTCTCCTGCTTTTATCGCCGCATTTTCAGCAGGCAACCCTAAAGCATCATATCCCATAGGATAAAGAACATTAAACCCATTTGCTCTTTTAAATCTGGCATATATATCTCCAATAGTATAATTAAAAGCATGTCCCATATGCAACCCGCTCCCAGATGGATATGGAAACATCTCTAGAACATAATACTTTTTTTTGCTGTCTTCTTTAACTTCAAACACCTTTCCAGATTCCCATTTCTTCTGCCACTTTTTCTCAATTGCGTTAAAGTTATATTCTGCCATAATAAACATCATAAACAGAAATATTTAAATCATTTGTTTTGTGAATATATTCCTTAGATTATATGTATCTGCCCACATTGAATATGCCTGCCCACCTTAAAAATTATATAATAACTTTTTAAGCTAATTTGTCCTTTTGTAAATTGTTTAATTTTATTTTCCATATTCCTAACATTTATTTTTCTTAATAATTTAAGATAAACTCAAATAATGTCTTAATAAACTGACGTGTGGCCTAACCAGATGGTTAGGAATATTAATAAAAAAAGAAAACTTAAAAATATTTCTAAAATCTTTTAATGAAATCTCGTGTTAGTTTATCCACCAAATTATCGCTAGAGGTGTCTAATTTTTTTGGCACGACGCCTTTGGTGTCATAACGAACCATCTGACCAACGGAGCCAGAGCTAGGCAAGCCCCCAACAATAGCGTACCAGCTACCATCCCCGTCAAGATAAGCCCCGAACAATCCATCTTTACCAACTCTAGTTCCAAATGGATACGCTGAAACAGCAACAATATTCTCTGCTATGACATCTTCTGCTAATCTATAAGCTAATCCACAATTTTCATCTGCTACTAACCTTAGCTGATTAAAATCTGGAACTCTCCCCTCTCCAACATCTATCCCTCTTGATTTAAAATCTTTTAAAAGTATTTCTGCTTGAATTTGGTTAAATCTTGGTTTGCCATTAATTTGAACACCAAAATCAATATAAACATGTCCAGAAGGATTTTTATTCCCTATTTTTAAATATAGTCTTAAAAGCTGTTGTCCAGTAATTAAAGGAAATTCTGGGAAAAATGTTGCAATAGCAACACCCATATCTGCACTTGAACCAAGAATATCCCCCTCTCCACTTTTTCCAGAAAAGTTATATAATCTGCCTCTAGCAGTTTTAACCCATTCCTCTCCCATAGATAGATTATCTCTTAAAAATCTTTTAACACCCTCAACATAAACTGGAATTAAATCATTAGCCCTAACAGTAGATGCAACTCCTACCCGCGTTTTTATGTCTTGTATTTCTATTACTTCCATATCTTTTCATAAAAATTCGTATTTATAAACCCTTATGTTAAATTAACTCTAAAATAGTGATTGCCTATGCCAGCTTCCTGTAACTAATAAGGCTTTTAAAATAATCTATCCCTTCTATTGCTTTTTTATTTGGCTCTCCTTCTGAAACAAGAAGTATAGGCAGTTTCATTTTCTTTCCAGATTTTAGTAAAGAGTTAATATCAGATTCATTTATTATTTTTTTATCTTTTGCAATAAAAAGGTGCTCCCTGCCATTAAATCTAATAACCCCAATAATCTCTTTTTTCTTATTTTTAAGGTTTTCAGAAATTTCCAATTTACTCTCTTCAATAAACTTGTTAATCTTAATTTCAAAATTAGATTTTGGTTTTGCCCTTGCCTTTCTTATTACTTTAATAATAGGTTTAATTTCCAATTCTTGAATAAACTCTGACTTCTCTTTATCTTTTGCCCCTGCATCAAAAGGGCTGACAAACTCTGCCTGTTTTTTTTCAACTTCAATTCCCTCATGTTTCACTGCAACTTCTCCCTGATAATTAGTTTCAATGCCCCTTTGAATTAAAAAGGCCGGTTTCTGCACTGATATTTGTTCTGATATCTGTTTTAGAACTGTTAATCCAGAATTAATTAATTCAACTGCTTTATCTTCATTAACCTTAAGGTATCTCCAATATGTCTTTCCATTGCAATTAAAAGAAAATGCAAAATCTTTAATAGCTCTTAAGGCAACTCTGATAGCTGGAAGCATTTTTTCATCATCCAGCACTGAATTATCTTTAAGCATTTCAAATGCCTCTCTTTCCTTGCTTGAAAGATACTGGGAGAAATTTTCCAGTTTAAATTCCTGCCCTTTCATGAAATAAATAGGAGAATTTCCAACTCTCATATGGCTTAATACCAGTCTTTTCTCAGATAATAATTCTGAAAGCATTGCAGAAACAATTATAGAATCCACCCGAAGATAATTTGCCATCCTAACTGGAATTGTAGGCCCGCACGTTTCAATAAACTGCATCATCTTCTCTTTTTGGTCTACAACATTCCCTGCATTGGAAAATTCCATAATTATATTTATAGGATATACATTATAAAGTTTATTATAAGAGCGAATAGGTAAAATTAAGGCCTAATCCAAGCAATTTCATAATAAATAATGCTTCCTTCACTATCAACAATTGCTATTAAAAGGTTCTTTTTTGTGCTATGAGCCACACGATTTTTAGCAGAAAACTCGTGCCAGGTTAATTCAGAATTCTCATTAACAGGGTAAAGTATCCATTTAGCATGCTCCTTGCCAGGATAAGCCCCCTTATCATAAACCCTAAAGTCCGCCCCGAACTTAAGCGCAGTTTTCAAAAGATATCCTCTATCTCTCAAATCTTTATAAACAATATACTTAATCTGAATTTTTTTATCAACTTTCTTGCACTTATCCAGTAAGAGGTTAAAACTAATCTTTTTAGTATTATCATAAACTTCAATTTTATTTTTGCCAATAAGGTATAACGCTTCTACAAAAGAATAATGAATTTTGCCATCAATATACTCTCCAAAAAAACTTCTGCTGTATAAATCCCTTGCACCCTTAGAAGAACTTATAACTGAGTCTCCAGAAAACCTTGCAATTATCTTTTCCTTTGTATGATTTTTCGAACTTTTGCAGGATTTATCTTTTAATTTTCCAGTTTTTTTAGCCATAATTAGGAGAATAAGCCAGTATATATAAAACTTCGCAAAATTTAAAAATTTAAGAATATGGAAAAATTTAAATATGCTGAACAAGAGATTAAAACATAATGGGCCGGATAAAATCAAAAGCAATAAAGAAGACTGCAAAAACATTGGTTGCAAGAACTCCTGAATTTAGTGTGAATTTTGAAAAAAACAAAGAACTGCTAAAAATATATAACCTGCCAGATATAGGTACAAGAAATAAAATAGCAGGCTATATATCGAGGATTAAAAGAAATAAAAAAGCAGGATAAAAATGGAAAAAAAGAAGCACAACAAAGAAGCAGGCATAGTTACAAAAACATCTGAAACAAACCGGGTTTTTATAGGAGACAAGCCATTTATGAAATATGTAATTGCAACAATTATGCAATTAAAGGAAAATCCAGAGGTTACAATCAAAGCAAGAGGGAAGTTTATTTCAAGAGGGGTAGATATTGCCGAGGTTACTAAAAAAAGATTCAAAGAGCAGGAAAACATAGAGTTAGAGGATTCTATAAAAATCGGAACTGATAAATTTGAAAATGAAGAAAATAAGAAGATAAATGTTTCTACAATAGATATCACACTCACTAAAAAATAATAATATTATTTCTTAAGTAATTTGCCAAGTTTGGCATTTATTTCTTCTGTATTCTTTAATATATTCTTCAGGGTTTTATTCTTTCTAAAATTAATAAAAAGATTTATTGCCCAGAATATAACATAAATCCCAAAAATACCGCCAATAATTTGCAAAATTGTCGCAATTGAATTAAAACTTTCAGCAAAATCTGGCCCTAAACTTGATGCTACTTCTTCAAAAACCATGTATTATTAAAGAAATCAGAGTTTAAAAGTTATTTTATTATGCAAATCTAATTTTGCCATAAAATGCCTGCGGGGGGAATTTAACCCTCGACCTCCGCCTCATGAGAGCGGCGCTCTAACAACTGAGCTACGCAGGCATATAAAATTGAAACAAGGTTTATTTAAAAAGTTAATTAATTTACAAAAATCAGGCAAATTTAAAAAAAGTAGCATTATCTTTATAAACCTCTATATCCTGTAAAATCTATGCTGAAAAAAAATGCTAATTCTCCGATATTTTTTGATTTAATGGCTGTTGCTTCCTTTCTTTCAACAGGAATCCTAATATTCTTTATTGTCTCAAAAGATATAACCAATATAATAACAAACATAGCAATTGGAATAGTCTCTTTCTTTTGGATTGTAGTTATATTGTTATATTCAATAAAATACAGAAAAAATATAAACAATCTCCACAGCTCAAGTAATAAAGAAACCAAATTAGGTAAAAAAAATAAGGATGATGAAGAGTTCTTCTTAAACTAATATCCAGTAGAGAAGTTTATAAATTCGGAACTTCTATCTAAAATATGAAAGATAAAAAACCTATTATTGCTGTTGCCCAGATAAAATATTTTGATCTTTCTAAAAAAAATAACGTCGAAAAAATAAAAAAATACATAAGATTAGCTAAAGAAGCTGGTGCCGATATTGTTTGCTTTCCAGAATCTTGCGTGCATAAAACAAAAGTGCTTGATTTAAAACATCCATTCATTGTTTCGATAAAAGAAGAATGCAAAAAACATTCAATCTGGTGTGTAATCAGTGAAGATATTATGATTAAAAATAAAACTTATAATCTTGCTATATTAATTGATAGGTGTGGAAAAATAAAGGGGTTCTACAAAAAAATAAACCTCTATGGAGACAAAACATCTGCTGGAAAAAGAATTAGAGTTTTTAAAACAGATTTCGCAAAAATAGGGCTGGCATTATGCTGGGATTTGGCATTTCCAGAACTTTTTAAAAAAATGAAGCAGGCAGGTGCAGAAATAATCTTCTGCCCATCTCAATGGTGGTATGAAACAAAAGCGCATGACCAGGAGCATAAAGAAAGAGAAATAAAACTGCTTGAATCTTTAATCATGGCAAGAGCTTTTGAAAATATCTGTTATGTTGCACTCTGCAATCCAGTTATGGATTCGAAATTTCAAGTTTCTTATTCTGCAATAGCTGATCCGCACAGAATACTAAGCAAAATAGTCCACAAAGAGGGGATAATAACTGCTGAAATAAATCTAAAAACCCTTAAAAAACTTCATAAAATTTATAGATGATTAACGCCTAGATTCTTTTTTTAAAAAATTAATTGTTTCATTAACGAGCATTTCTTCGTCATTTAAGAAAAAATCAAATGCCGGCTCTGAATTAACTTCAAGAAGAATCCACCTTCCATTTTGTTTCAAAAAGTCCATTCCACATATGTCTATTTTTACGATTTTTTTTGTTTTCTTTATAATGCTATTAAGTTCTTTATCCACCTCAAATCGCTTAAACTTGCTTGCATAAACTCCTGTTGATTTCCATCCTTTATTCTCTTTTAAAGCTGTTTGAACAATTTTATCCCCAATAGTTGTGACTCTATATGAAGGAGAACTAATAAACTCTTGGGCAATAATCGGCAGTCTTTCGCTTCCCTTAATCCAAAATTTTTTTATTATTTTTTCAGATTCAGAAAGATTGTCTGCTTTTTCAACAAACTGCCCCATTGTCCCAGAAACCCTTTTTAATATTACTGGCCATTGGCCAAAATTTTTCAATTCTTTTTTGGCAGTGGGAATATGCTCTGATAAAAGAATTGTCTCGGGAACAGGAATTTTATGCTCTCTGCACTTAAGAAATAGCATCCATTTATCCTCGCAGTAATAATAAGCTTCTGAACTGGGGATAACCTTTTTGCCAATTTCCTCTATAGTTTTTATAAACTCAACAACAAAATCTTCTGCAGTGCTGCTATAGAATATATCACATTTCTTAACCTTCTCCTCAAGCTGTTTTTCATCCAAATCTTCATAAATATTAAATCTCACTAATTCAATTCCTTTTTCTTTAGCAAGTTTAAAGAAAATTTTATCCTCTTTTTCCATTCCCGATATCGAGGTTATATATCCCACGACAATGTTTTTCATTATAAAAATAAGTTTTATCCATATTTAAAGATTGCCAAATATGTAAGGTTCACTTTACACAAATATAAGTTTAAAATGGCAAATTAATCTTTCTACCCCCATTTCTTATCGGCAGAAGATGAAAATGGGCGTGCATTACAATCTGCCCTGCAGCTTTCCCATTATTTTGGAGAATATTAAACCCATCAGCCCCCTGCTTAATCCTTATTTCAGCTGTGTTCTTAATTGCATCAAGAAGCTCTTCACCTAATGACGACGGAATATCAATACAGGTTTCAAAATGCTTTTTTGGTATAATTAAAGTATGCCCTTCTACCTTGGGATTAACATCTGGGAAGGAAATAAAGCTGTTGTTTTCATAAATAATTTCAGCAGGAATCTCTTTTAAGGCTATTTTGCAAAAAATGCATTCAGATTTTTTACTTGCCATAATTATTTCTAGGATTTATACTTTTTAATTTTTTCTGTTATTTAATAAAAAAAATAAAAAAAATTTAGAATTTTAGCGACGGAAGAAATTGTTAAAGGCATAAATTTATAAAGAAGAAGTGCTTAAAATATAAAATAAAAGGAGGAAAAAAATAATTAAAATTAGTTTTATTAGTATCAATTTAATTGATTCTATATTAACATTTATCTAAGGAGGTAAAACAATGGCTAAGAAAAAAGCTGCTAAGAAAAAAAAGAAGTAAGAATTTACTTCATATTTTATTATTTATTTTTATATATTATCAAATTTTATTTTTCTTTTTGATTTTTATCTTTTTCTTTTTTATTTTATTATTACAAATTTCTATAAGAGCAATATTATGATTATCAAATTCAAGTCAATTATTTCTTTCTAGTATCCACTCTTTTTCCAAAATTAAAGATATCCTCGCCATTAATTACTCTTCTCATCATCTCTCTTAAATCTTTTATTTTCACCCTTATCTGCTCGGCATTATCTCTCCATCTTACTGTGACAGATTTGTCTTCAGAACTTTGCTCATCAATTGTTATGCACATTGGAGTTCCAATTTCATCATTTCGCGCATATCTTCTCCCAATACTACCAGATTTATCATAAGCGACATTCCACTCTTCTTTTAAATCTTTGACAATATCCTCGCATATTTTCTCATATTCTGGTTTTTTAATTATAGGAAAAACAGCTGCTTTTACAGGAGATAATTTAGCAGGAATTTTAAGGACAACATTTCCTCTTTCTTTGTCAAAATTATATGCTTTTGTCAAAACAGCTAAAAATACTCTCTCTATTCCAAATGTAGGTTCAATAACTTTAGGAATAACTTTAGTTTTAGTTTTATCGTCGAATATTTCCATGCTTTCCTTGCTTTCTTTCTGATGCTGTGTTAAATCATACTGCCCTCTGTTTGCAATTCCTCCAAGTTCTTTGCTGCCAAAAGGATATGCATAATCAACATCAAAAGTTGCAGAACTATAATGGCTAAGCTCTTCTTTTGTATGCTCTCTGATTTTTATCTCATATAACCCTAAAGAATAAAACCATTTAATCTGCTCTGCTAACCAGTAAGCATGCCATTCGTCTAACTTGCCTTTTTTTAAAATATCTCCAATTTCAACTTGTTTCAATTTATCACTTCCAGATTTCTGTGTTTCATCATCTAAAAAATTAAATTTAAGTTTCAATTGTTCTTTAGTTAATAAATCGCATTTTTTATCTTCTGGATTAATAAAAAATTCAAATTCTCCAATATTAAATTCTCGTGAACGAAATAAAAAATCTCGCGGAGCAATTTCATTTCTAAAACATTTTCCTATTTGCGCAATTCCAAATGGTAGCTGTTGTCTTGAGGTTTGCTGTATAAGTTTAAAATCCAAAAACATCCCTTGTGCAGTTTCTCCTCGAAGATACGCTTCCATAGGCTCTAAAGCTCCTATTGAAGTTTTAAACATTAAATTAAACTCTCCTTTAACATCATAATCTCCCCCACAATCACAACTAGCTTTTCCAACTTCGCTTTTATCTAACTTAGTTGATTTTCCGCATTTCTTGCATATAACTGCAACATCAGAAAAACTTGCCAAATGTCCAGAAGCTTTCCATGTCCTTGGATGAGAAATGATAGAACCGTCCATTCCAACCATATTCTCTCGCTCCCTTACAAAGAAATTCCACCAATCTTGTTTTATATTATTAAATAATTCTACACCAAGTGGCCCAAAATCCCAAAATCCAGACAAACCTCCGTAAATATCTGAACTTCTGAAAATAAACCCCTTAGCTTTGCAAAAATTAGCAAGCTCATCAATTGTTAAGTTTTTCTCATTCATTGTTGGTTCATTGAATTCTTTGTTTTTAATCCTTTCTCCTTCCAATTCCTTCAGCTTTTTCTCTGCATCTTCTTTTGTTTTGCCACCATAACAAACAAGTTTAGATTTAACTTTGTCCCCCTCCCTAACACTCCTCCGAATATAATAATACTCTCCGCCATTAATAACCTGCTTAACAATATACATGCACTTAGTAACTACAAGAAGTTTTTAAATTTTTACAAGTTCTTGTAATACACAAATGTTTATTAATAAACAAGCATAAAAAATAAAATGAAAAGAATAGTTAGAGCAGTTATGAAAACAGTTGTGGATACTTGCTATGTTATCCGGCATCCTGTAGAATCGTATCAAACATATCAAAGTTCATTCCAAAAACCCGCATCTCATAAGCAACACAAAATTGATTTAAAATCAATGCAAGAAAGAACTATTGATTAAGTTTGTACAGAAACTAAAAATAAATGGGAATGTTAATGCTACAAAAATAAGTCAATTAAAAATAAATTATAGTTGCCTTGCATTTCCCCCCGAAATTATTTATTACATTCTACACACTAAAAAACTAATGCTTTTTCCTTTTTCTATAGCCCCTTATATGCCCAGCTCTTTTTCTAAAGTTATAAATCCTTATAATTAAGATAGTTGCAAAAATTAAGAAGATAACTGCAAAAACAACACTAAGGGTTATACCTCTTCCAGATGCTCTTGAAAAAATTGCAAAACCACTTATAGGAGAGCCTATCATAACATTTTCCTGGACAAAACTAGAGTAAATTTCCGAATTAAAATTAATAAGCAGGCTTACAGAACCCTCAATATCACTGTTTATAGGGATTAAAGATTCAAACTCATTTTCTGAACCAGCGGCGATGAACTTATCATCATAATACTCTGTAATTTTTTGATTTTCAGAATCATAAAATAAAAACTGGATTTTAACCTCCTGATTAATACCAGAAGATTCTTTCATTATATACTTAACTTTAATATTTCCTTTATCAATTCTTCTTGCTTCAACTAAATCAAACTCTAATTTTTTATCAAGAACATTAATTACAAATTCTGTTGATTCTGATGATTTCTCACATTCAACCACAATTCTTGGATAATATTCTCCAGGAGAAGTTGATTCTGGAATATTTAAATTAAATATGAATTCATAAGATTGTCCGCTGTTTATATTCCCCAATTCATTAGAAGTTATCCATGAATTATATGCCCCTGTCCCTTTTAATTTGCAAAGATTAAGATAGTTCTCTCCGGTATTTCTAGCAATCAACCTTAATTCTTTAGATTCTCCAGGATTTACAAGCACACTGGGAATATTTACAAAACTTAAATTACTAATTATTAAATCCTCCAAACTGCTGTTTATCACACTCTCATCAAAGTTATTTCCCAAATTTCCGTCACTACTTCCGCCACCACTACTTCCGCCACCGCTGCCCCCCCCTCCTCCGCTTAAATCTCTAGTAATAGGGATTGCAACAGGTATGCTTACTGAAAAATTGACAGAATTATTTGCTTCCTCGCCATAACTGTCATTAGCATACAAAAAAAGAACATGATTGCCCTCGGAAAGATTAAATGTAATATTTTGGCAGTTAACTAAACTAATATTTTCTTCGCCCTCTAGATTATACCAGCAACTATCAAGATTGTTATCTTCATCACTAACGCTAAAATTCAAACTTAAAGACTCATTATACTCATAAATTCTTTCTTCTGGAGAATAAATATAAATAATTGGCGGAAAATTAATAATTGTATAATTAAATTCAATTCCTTGAAAATAAGGAGTTATAGTTTTATCCGGACTTTCAAAAAATATTATATATTGAAAATATCTGCCGGATAATTGAATATTAGAAAAATTAATCTCTTGCCATATGCTATCAGAGCAATTATCTTGAGAACAGTTTCTTGCCAAAAGTGTTATATTTGTTCCGGGAACTTCTGCAAAAATATAATCAAAGTCATCTTTTGGATTTTTTTCACTTTTACTTCCCTCTCCAATCCAAATATTACTTGTAGGGCTTGATATATTCAATGTTATATTATACCACTCGCCAGACACAGAAGTAATAGAAAGATTCCCAAGAGCGGTGCTTCCAGATGGATCATCCTGTGAATAAATCCCAATAGTTAATCCCTTGCTTTTCTTAGCATAAAACTTAATCACTGAATTATCCAGTAAAGTGGCTGAAAAATTAAGGTAAAGATTTTTATTTAAGTCCCTCATATCTGCTGAATAATAAATGTTATCGAGGTTAAAAACCTCAGATCTATTTCTTCTTGAATGAAAAACTGAAGTTAATGAAGAATTATAAGGGTTGTAACTCTTTTTTTGCCAGGCTAAATCCTTCCAGATAGACCCAACTTCTGCATCAAAAATTTTGCTTGTATAAGTTCCGGATAAATTTCCAGGACATAAAATAATCGCACTCCCATTATATTCTGTATTATTATAAATTCCAAAGCTGAAATTCTCCTGACCAGTATCTGTAAAAGAAAGTGCACAAACAACCCCCAGCAACATAATACTGATAATAAGTGCAGCCCCCTCCTTTCCCATTGTTAAATAAAGAAAAGTTTGATTTAAATAGTTTATTAAAAGTTTAAGAAATGTTTATATAATGTTCCCATTTTATTTAAATATGGATAAAAAATTATCAGTAGTTATATTTGCTATGATTATTCTATTGCCTGCAGTATTTGCAGATTTATCTAAAATAGAAATTTTTACAATGGGTGAAGAATTTGGAGCAGGAAATAATATAACATTAAAAGTATCTCTTCTTGATGAAAATAGCAATCCAATTAATAAACAGATATTTGTTGTTTTTGAAGATTCTATAAAAAACCAAATAACTAAAGACATTCAAACAAATGAGTTTGTTGAAGTTTCTCTTGGTGAAAATACTCTTGGGGGAATGTGGAAAATAATCGCAGAAGAAGAAGAAGGGGAAAAAGCAACGACTATCTTTAGTATAAAAGAAAAAGAAATGGTTAATTTTGAATTAAATGAAGATATATTAAAAATAACAAATACTGGGAATACCTTTTACAATGAAAAAATTCAAGTTGCTATTGGAGATACAATAGGAGAAAAAACAATTGAATTAAATATCGGAGAGTCAGCAGAATTAAGATTAATTGCTCCCAATGGTGTTTATAATGTTAAAGTAAGTGATGGCAAAACAACCGGAGCATGGGGAGAAGTGAGTTTGACTGGGGGCGCTATTGGTATCTTAAACAAAAAAACCAATGGTGGCTCTTTAATAACAAGCATTAGCCCTGAAAATGTAAATGCTGGAGCATATAGTTTTACAAAAAGCAGTAGTTTTCTCTATATCTTTGTTTTTTGTGTTATTTCAACCACAATTCTTTTGGCAATTGAGCGGCATTATAGGAAAAAATTAAATAATTAGCCATTTTTAAAATGTTCATAAATCTCTCTCAATAACCCCTCATTTCCGGGGATTAATTTTAAATCAAAACTATCTTCAATTCGAATTATTTCTGCTCTTCCATCAACACATTTAAACTCATCTAAAGAAGGCATCAAAGCAAGAAAAACAAACCGTTCAAGTTGAGTGTCTAAGCATGCTACGTATTTGCTGACATAATTAAACAACCTAAATTGTTTTAAATTATACCCCAATTCCTCTTTAACTTCCCGGATTATTGCTTCATCCGGAGTTTCCCCTTCCAAAATTTTACCTCCAAATAAATTATAATCTTCTCCGAATTTACTATTCTCTCTCCTATCCTGAATCAATATATTCCCCTTACAATCATAAAAGAGAACCAGTGAGATTGACTTTTGTTTCATTTTAAAAAAGCGCGGACTGGGAATCGAACCCAGGAAAATTCGCTCTGCAGGCGAACGCAGTACCATTGTGCCATCCGCGCACAAAATCAAAGAGCCTATCAATTATTTAAATATATTGTTGTTTAATTTTAACAGAAATTATTAAATCACTTTTTACTATTTTTCAAGCAAACCTTGCAGGGGGTATACTTTTTTGAAGTAAAGTATTTTATATCATTGCTGTTTACTTGGTATTTTCTTTTTATTAACTTCCTAAATCTGCATGACCTCTTATGATATACTTTAGTTTCAGAACTTCCGATAAATTCATACTTAGGAATAACTAATTTTTTCCTGGGTACTTCTACAATCTTCTCAACAATCTTTTCGCGAGGAACTTCAACATACCTTATCTGCTCTTTGATAATCGGAGCCTGTTGCTCTTTAACCACTGGTTGGCGTTCTGCAATAATTTGAGAAGGATGGTAAGAAATAACTTTTGTTTTATTTATTTCAGTCAAAAATTCAGGGTCTAAAAGAAAGAATAATGCAACTGCATAACATATAATTAAAAATACTCCAAATATAAGTGCTAATAAAGTGCTTAAATCTAAAAGAAATAAGGCAAAAATTTCAACAAGAATCAATAATATCCCTAAATAAATAGCAACTGCAACATAATTATTATTTAACTGCCTTATTCGAGTAACAACAGGGCTTAATGAATATACTTTAGTATCCTCCCCCTTTTGTTCCATAAAGTACTTAAGAATATCAGCTTTATAAAATATTTGAATTTCCTGATAAATTATAACAAGATGATAACATTTTATTATCTGGTTAGTACCTCTTATAGCTTTTCTTATAATATCAAGCAACCCTATTTAGAATACTCTGGGTTTTTTTATAATTTGGGTCTGCTTCTTTTAACTCTGTTATTTCATCCCGAGCATAAACCCATACACCCGTTACCTTATCAGACCTACCCATCATAGTGCGAATAAATACCCTGTCATCTTCTTCAAAAAGAACATTAAAATAAGACCCCCTCTAACTTCAACTGGGGAACAAGCAATTACTTCAACTTCATCGCGTAATCCAGAGCTCATTTTTCTACCTTCTTGTATTTCTGATAATTTAATAAAAGGAAAACCAGATATACATGGGTGTTTTATTATTTCTTCTGCCATAAAAAATAAAAAAATACTTCCTTTTTAAATTACTATTATCCTTTACTTAATAATCTATAAAGAAGTTTAATTTCTGTAATTAATTCTTTCTACTTTTATAATTGATAAACTAGATATCCTGCAAGATTACTTAGATTCGCAGAATATAAGTTGCCAGGAAGCTTTGCTTCATGAGCACTTCGAATCCGTTAATGCTCCCGACAGGATTACTTAGATTCACAGAATATAAGTTGCCAGGAAGCTTTGCTTCATGAGCACTTCGAATCCGTTAATGCTCCCGACAGGATTCGAACCTGCGACCTATAGCTTTCTTCTCTACCTTAAGGGAAAGGTAGTGTTAGGAAAACCGTAGGTTTTCCCACATCACTAGAAGGCTATCGCTCTATCCAGGCTGAGCTACGGGAGCTCAAAAATACAACCAAAAAATCATATATAAACATTTTGAATTGCTAAACCTCATAAGCTCTGGTTAAACACTATAATTCTCATAAGCTCCGGTTAAACTTTCCCCCCTAGAAGTATTAGTGACAATTGGGGCAGTTTTACTGTGGAATTCCACTATATTTCTATCAGCAACATCCGGATTATTGTCCCTTCTAACATACTCCTTTTCGCCAATAACTACTTGAAAAACAAAACTACGAAGAGGATCATAACTATTATTGCCTGCCATTTTATACCTCTACACTCATTAAATCCTCAGCAACATCTGAATTTTTAAAATGCTTCTTAGCTATTTTAATAAATTCATCTTTATTTTTTTGATGCTTCTGGCTTAAATGAGTTAAAATCAATTTTTTTACTTTTGCTTTTTTTGCAATATTAGCACTTTGTAAAACAGTTAAATGATAATTATCATTTGCAAGTTCTTCTTCATCTAAATAAGTTGATTCTATAACAAGCAAATCTGCATCTTCAGGAATTTTTTCTATGCCGTTAAAATACTTTGTATCTGACATAATGACAATTTTTTTCTCCATCTGTCGATAAGTTAAATCCTTAAATTTTAATTTCTTGCCCTTAATAACCACATCTTTTTCTTCTTTTAACTTTTTAATTAACGGAGAATTTCCAATGTTCAATTTATCTAATTTCTTCTTGTCAATTCTTAAATTGCCTTTTTCAATAAAACTATAAGCTAAACAAGGAGTATTATGTCTTACGGTATGAGATAAAATTTTAAAATCAATTGTTTCAAAAGCAGTTCCTCCATCCAATTCTCTAACTTCAAAATAAATCTTTTTCACAGGCATAAAAATTTTAAATATTTCATCAAGATATTTTTTAGTTCCTTTTGGCCCGTAAATCTGAAGTTTCCTGTTATAATCATTGAAAGCAAGTGTTTGCAATAATCCTGGTATTCCCAAAACATGGTCTCCATGCCAATGTGTTATGAATAATTTTGTTAATTTACAAATACTTATTTTTGCTTTCCTAAACTGCCTTTGAGTTCCTTCTCCGCAATCAAATAAAATATTCTCATTTTTGTATTTTAAAAGCACAGCTGGGTGATTTCTTTCAGCTGTCGGCACAGCACTTCCACTTCCTAAAAAAACAACTTTAATTTTATCTGCCATATTATTTACAAGAAAACAATATTAATAAATTTAATGAAAGCAAAAGAAATCTTGTTCTATATAAGACTTATCTTCCTAACCCAGTATTTAAAACAATTTGAGCTATTGTTCTTTCAAACTCATCTACAAAAAATGGTTTTACAAGAACAGGAATGTTTGTATAAGGACAATCAGTAGCATATCCTGAAATCGGAATAACTGGTTTGCCAGGGAACTTATTGCCAATTAATTGAATCAGAGCATCTCCAGACGAACAACTAAGAGAACCATCTGCTCTTTCCTCACCTCTGTCAACAATAGCAATATCAAATTCCAAACCATCTTCAATAGCGTTTGTTGCATCCTCAAAGTTAGAATAGGAAATCGCATCATAACCCCTGCTTTCTAATACCCCCCTCCATGAATTGACAGCAATATATGAATCATCCACAAACAAAACTGATATTCTCTGTTTTTTTTTCATTTCATTAAATAAATAGCTTGTTTAAAAACATTTCCAATAAAGTTCTCACTATCTATTAGACACCTAGAAACAGGCATCCATAAATTAAAAAAAAGGACAACTAATCAGACTTCCCAACACGCGAAGCTGGAGATATAAACACAATTGTATCTCCTCTTAAAAATGTTAGTCCATAACTTCTTTTTAATTCGCCGTCCTGCATTTCTTTTGCATTATCCAGCACAATATTTATGTGGATATCAAATGCAAGCAAAGTTCCTACGAACTGCTTTTCTCCTTTCAATTGGACCAAAATTTCTTTTCCCTTCGAATTGTTTAAAAGGTCGAGAGGTCTTTCAATTCCATTTGCCATACTCTCATCTAAATTCAAAAGTTTTTAAATCTTTGTATGTATAAAAATTTTTATAAAAACAGCAAATTAATCTCGTATTATCTGATAAATTTCTTGCTAGAAAGATATTTAAATCAACTTTTTGATAAATCAATATGGATTATGGAAGAAAAACAACCGGTGGGAAATATCATAGGAGCAAAAAAAAGAAAAAGTATGAATTAGTCAGACAGCCAAGAATCGTGAAACTAAAAGAAACTAAAAGAAAAACAATAAGAACAAGAGGGGGAAATGAAAAATCAGTTTTACTGGGAGCAAATAAAGTAAATGTCACTGATCCAAAAACACACAAAACAAAAGTATATTCTATAAAAAATGTTATTGAAACACCTTCAAATCGTTTCTTAGCAAGACAAAATGTTCTTACAAAAGGAGCAATTATTGAAACAGAAGACAATAGAAAAGTAAGAATAACAAACCGCCCAAGTCAAGAAGGTTCTGTTCAAGGTATTCTAATTGATTAAAAATAGATTAATGTTTGCCTTTGTATGGACTCCCATTTAACTTTCCATCTATGCACATATTATGGGTATGTTCTAGTTTATTAAATCTCTCTTCTATTCTAAGTAATCTTTCAACACCATTCATTATTTTCCCAAGCTTATATGCGCCCCCAAGCCCTGCTAATCCTGCCCCATAATAAGGCATCATTTCCAACCAAATTGGAGAATTAATAATTCCTAATGTTTTTAATAAAGCCCATCCAAGAATTATAATTACCCCAATAAAAATAAGAAAATCCCAGAAGTCAAATCCTCTTTTCATATATTTAAACTGGTTCTAGGATTTAAATTCTTTTTGTTCTAATTTACTCATTACACAAATCCATCGTAATCCAAACCTTTTTAAACCTTTCTATATTACCTTTATAAAACTATCTACTTAACTTAAAATGCCAAATATAAAGCGATGTCCTGAATGTAACAGCATTAACCTTACTTATGACGACGAAAAAGGAGAGTTGATTTGCAATGATTGTGGACTTCTTATTGAAGAAAAAATGGTTGATACTGGAATTGATTTATCTGGAAAATTTGACAAATCAGAGAAAAAAGGAAGAGGAGGAGCTCCAATGTCAATGCAGAAATTTGACAAAGGATTAACAACAAATGTAGGAGAGATTTCTGATATTTACAAACTAGATACAAAACAAACAAGAAAATTCTTAAGATTAAAAAAATGGCAGGAAAGAGTTTCTACAAGTATTGAAAGAAATTTAAGATTAGCAATGGCAGAGCTTAGAAGAGTTTCAGCTTTCTTAAATCTTCCAAATGTCGTGGGGGATGAGGCTGCAAGAATTTACAATTATGTTCTGCAAAGAGGATTTGTAAGAGGAAGAAGCATGGAATCTGTTATAGCTGCTTGTATTTACGCAGCATGCCGTTCTTACAACATTCCAAGAACATTAGATGAAATTGCACACGCTTCAGATATAGAAAGAAAAGAAATTGGAAGAACATACAGATTCATAATAAGAAGAATGCCAATTAAAGTTGCTGCTTCTGCTCCAAATGACTACATTTCAAGATTCTCAAGTATACTCCATTTATCACCTAAAACACAACAGCACGCTCTTAAAATACTAAAAAAAGCAGATGAAGAAGAATTAACATCTGGAAGAGGCCCTGCAGGAATTGCAGCTGCAGCACTATATGTAGCAGCTCTCCTTAACGACGAGAAAAAAACACAGAGAGAAGTTGCAGATGTAGCAGGGATTACAGAGGTTACAATAAGGAACAGATACAAAGAGCTGTTTGAAAAACTTGGCTTAGATGAAAAAATGAAGATTTCTGAAATAGAGAAAAAAGGCTCAAAAGTAAAAAAATAAACCTATATTTAGGTAATGAAATTAGCAGATTAATTTTATAAAAACCCTTTTAAACCTTTCTATTGTAACCACTAACCAATTACACCAAACATAAGGTTTAAATATCCTGTTTTAGAGGCATTTATGTAGAGTGGCGCTAAAATGATACAAAAAACACTAAAAACAAGCTTACTCTTAACATGCATTGGTTTCTTGCTAGTTTTAACTATAAATTTGAGTTGTGCTAGTATTATATGGAGTGACCCTGTAACTACTAACTTTATTATTGATAGTCCTGAAGATAATGAAAATGAATGCAGGCAGATAAAAGATAAATTATCTGATGAAAATGATTATGAAGAAAACCTAAGAAATAAATATAGTGACTGGGAATGTATAAATAACAGGCTAAGAAGAAGTGTAACTTGGAACGGAATAAAAAGTTATGAATATGGACAAGCTTGTGGTTTAGATTTACCTGCTTCTGAAACAAATAAAAACTTAATCTGGATAATGCCAATAATTCTAGTAATTCTAATTCTGATTATATTGGTTTTGATTGCACTAGTTGTAATCAGAAAAGCTTACTAAATACGCTTCTACAAGCAGGACATTAAAATGATATTTATACTACTAATATTAGAATTTATAAAAAACTTGTTGAAGTTTAATGTGAATAATTAAATTTAGCTTCTATTTAACTATCTGCTCCGAAATCAGCTTCGCCAGATTTCTCCGCTGAAAACTTAAGATATCGTGGGAAAATCGAATTATCTTCTTCACATTAACTTATTTGTTTCTAAGCGAAAAACTTGCCGGAGGCTGTTTTGAGCTGTTTATTATTTTATCAAGAGATAGTTTTTTAAGCATATACACTTTATTTCAATATCCCGCGCGAGGGTGTCGGAGTGGTCAAACGAAGCAGACTCAAGATGAAGGAAACCAAGGTTTCCTCTCACACACCTTCCTTTATAGGAGTAAGAGAAACTTGAGAAATCTGCTGGCTTAGTGCCTACGCAGGTTCGAATCCTGTCCCTCGCATAATTTGGATTCGAACAGGTTTGATTAAGCAATAAGAAAAGGAGTAGATTCTTTTAATACCTTATACTTATTATATTTAGAAATAATATCATCGCAATAATTAACTGTAACTTTTTTCCCGCCAATAGTCTGTTCTGCTGTACAAGCCCCAAAATATCCTTTCGCAGCTTCTTTAATTTCTGCTTCTGTCCAATCAGTAGGACTTCCCGCATCTTTTTTTAATTTTATAGCAGCAGCATATACTGAATGTCGAATAATTAATGGGCTGAGTGCTTCTTCATCAATTTCTAATAATTCTGCTGTGTTAGATACATAACCTTCCCATGTTCCAACATTGGGATTTGGTTTTCCATCAGGAGTAGTTTGATAAATTTCCATACCATGTTCTTTCAAATACGCTTTACCAATCCTAAATTGCATCGGGCCAAATACATTGTATTTATTATTGTAATTACAAATATCTCTGCTTGCAGGAATCTTATCATTATCTATTAAATCAATTATTTTTGTTGGATCTGTTTGAGCATCACCCCAAAGATCACTACACTCTTGATTTGAAATTGCTGCTATTAATGCTGCTGGAACTCCTGTTTTTTCAGAGACTTCTAAGAATAAAGGTTGTAAAACTTCTGGAACTTCGTCATTTAGCCCTGTTTCAACAGGTGTCTCAGGCGTCTCGGGTGTCTCTGGCGTCGCAGGAGCCTCTGGATTTTCTTTTCCAGTCGCTGCATAATCATTAACTCTTTTAACAGCTAATCCTGCCTGAACTTCTTTCCAAAGCTGCTCACTAAGTGCTCTTTTAGTTTTTGCCTTAAGGAATATTATTTCAGCTCTTTGTTTTTCCACAAGTATACTTGGAGAATTTTCAATTGTTTCTAATTCTACAATTAAATCACTAGCTTCTTCTTCTGTTTTTACATTAGGAATTTTATTTCTAACTTCTGTTAGTGCATTTGCTATTTCTAAATCAGTATAGACTCTTCCAGCTTTTTCCTCTTGTTTCTGCTCATCTACAAGTGCCTGAATTTCTGCAAGTGTTGCATCTTTAACACCTACATTTCCAGAAGTTATTGCATTGCTAATAGATTCTGTATCTAACCAGCATCCAACTTTACTATCAGTGCAATAACCTACTTTTTCCCATCGTGAAGGTTCTGTTGTTGAACCAGGATTTTCAGTAGAACAAACTCTTATAATTCCTCTTTCATAAATATTAGTATTAATACTTTCTTCAACACCTGCCTGAATATTTGGAGTTAATAATACAGCTGCTGCATTCGGCGTTCCAGATATGCAGTCATCTTCTTTAGTAATTTGCTCAGTTGCTTCACTCTGAACATATTTATCTCTAAGATAATTAAGTGCAAATGAAGTAGATACTTGTTTAAAACCACAATCATCTTGTCCATTAACTCTAATGCATAATTCCTTGAAACCAGAAGGTGCTGTAAAGTCTTTTGCAATATCAACATACTCTCCCTTGTTTATATATCCCGAAGCAACAACATTAAGATAACCAGTATTATCATAAAATGTCTCTCCAGCTCTGTTTTTCAAATAAACAGAATAGTAAATTCCAGCATCATTTCCTGCATAAATATGATAATAAACTTTATATTGAGAAATTGCAGGTATTGTTGCAGTTGTCTGCTGAATTTCTGTAAACCAAGCACTATATTGTGAAGGCGAGTCAGGCTCTATTAAAGTCTCAAATTTATTTGCATATTTAAATGAAATAAATGACTTGCAAACTTCTGTTCCAACTTCATCTGTTGAACGAGCTCTAAATGCTTTCATTGCATTAACTCCATATTCATTCTTGAAATAATTAATAGAACTCTGCATATTATCCCACGCAGACTGAACACTAAGATATTCTCCTCCTCCTCTAACACTATTTCCAGATAACCTTTCTAATAACTTAGGAATAATATTATTCATTAAAGGAGAAAACTGCTTCCAGAAAAATTCGCATTTGTAAATTGCAGTTATCTCATCACAAATTCCAACATATCTTCCACTATCAATTGATTCTTGCAAACAATCTCTCGACGCACTCATTATTGAAATCCAGTTTTCAATTCCTGCATGAATTCCTGTAAGGCAAACAGGTATGAAAATTCCTTCTTTATAATTTGGAAGGCATAAGAAAATACTCCCAACAATTCCACTCTGAACAACATCATCTACATAATAACTTCCTCCTAAATTACATCTTGAACTTGGACATATAACCGGGTCACAAACATTAAACATTATCTGACAATCTCTAGCAGACATAAAATCAGTACACCTTGTTCCTGAAATAGCAACAGCAGGATCATCTACATCATAAGTTTTACCCCTTATACTTACTTTCTTAAGTCCAGATTTATAATTTCTTGCAGCATCTTCTAGTGCAGCCATTGCCTGTTTAATAATAGAACTTGCATCTGCTTCAGAAAGTCCAGGGAAAGTGCTGAATGACTGTCCTGTTCCAACATTAAACTGCTCACAAACATCATCTCCTAATCCTGAATTAAACTGCTCTCTTCCATTTTCACCAACATTACAAACCCAGAAACTTGAAACTCTTCCAGATTCCTGGAATGTTGTTGAATCTCCAAAACCAGCAAGAACAGGTTTTGTCCCAGCATACCAACCTTTGCTAGCATCAACAGGAACAACAGCAGGCATTCCCTTATACACCCCTGTTTCATAATACCTAACCTTAGGACTGCTCCACTTGTTATTATACGAAGTAGAATCAAACTTCTGAAAAGATAAAGCAATAATCTCATCATAAACAGGGTTATCTGTTTTAATAGCTGAAATAATATTGCCACTATCTCCTATTTCATAAATATGAGCAGTATTATCATCACCTTTAGCAACTTTATATTTATTCTCTCCAGTATTAACTAGTTCAACCATATAGTTAGAAGCTCCAACAGTTACTCCTCCAACAGGTTTTCCTTTTGATATTATAACCCCCCCACTAACTAAATCTTTTTCAGCAACAGAACCAGAATAAGGAATTACTTTTGCACTTTTGTCTGTTTCTATTGTTCCAAAAACAAAATTATCAGTCACACTTCCTGCTTCTAATTTATCTTTAACACTTTCTCTTTTTTGAATAGCTTCTATGCTTTTGAATGTATTCTCTAAAGAAGTTTTAGAAGATAACTTTAAAACCTCACTTGCACTTTCTCTCTGCAGTTTCAAATTAACCCAGATTTCTCTTGCTTCATCATAACTTAATGTTTCTTTATTAAGCATTGCAACTTTATCTTTATAGGTAGCATCATTCCCAAACTCAGACTGAATATTTTTAATTGTTTTATCTAAAGAAGCTTCTGTATCAATTACTTTTGTATTAAGAATTCCGTCTTGTGCAGGCAAATTAGATTCAATTTCTTTTATTGCATTATTTACTTCTTGTATTGCTTTGTATCTTGCTTCAACATCACTTTCAATTTTATCTGCATTATCTTTTATACATTTATCAAAACTTATACTTGGATTTTCAGCAACTATATCAGTGCATTTCTGGTTCCATCCATTATCAGAAGTCATTACAGAATTTCTTGCAATTGCTTTTCCTCCTAAATTTCCAAACAAATTCTTAACTTGCAAAGCAGCTGTTGTTGCAAAGCACGCTGTTTTCATTGTCTTAACAACATCTCCTAAATTCTTGTTAATATTTGTCCATTTTGCTATGCTCTCATTTAATTTTTTAATTCTCTCTGCAGCTTTTTCAGGATTAAGCTCTATTGCTCTTTTTTCAATTCCAATTGAATAACTAATATTAACTTCACTTCCTAATCTTCTTGTTATTGGTTCAAAAGAAATCTTAGCATAAGAATTATAATTAATTTGTTTTACATAAATTATCTTCCCGCATATTTCTTTTGTCTCTGCCAATTTCAATGTCTCGCCAACATCTTTATCAGCACATTTTCCAGTTATTTTAACTTCTTTATTTGTAAAAGAATCAACTTTAATATTATCAAATAATACAGTGCCTTCTCTCTTAACAGGAGGCGCAAGAGCTCCATCAATTTCTATTAAAACAGCGTAATCTTTTTCTTCAGGTTCATCAACAGATTCTAAAGAAATACTATAACTTAAATCATTTACATCAATAACAGAAGCAGATTCAGAATAATCAAAATTAGTTTCTGTTAAAAGAACACTTGAAACAACATTATATTTATCTTTTAATTTTTGCGCAAGTTCTACAGCAGTTTCTTTTTTCCACACGTTGCTTGCAAATGAACTCGCTTCATCTAAAGCAACAACCCCATAAATCTCATAATTTTCATTATCCATAGTTTCAAATTCTCCATAATTATCCTCAACTTCTTCATAATAACCTATTGCAGAAGAAAAAGAATTTTCAAAATCAGGATTATCAGAAACAAAGTTATCTGCAACTTTTAACTCTACAAATTTAATTCCACTATTAATCTGACTTCCACCAATACCCAATTCATCAATTACAAGAACAACATATTTATCTTTATCAGTTAATTCTACACTAGTTCCTTGTTTTTTTATTAAATCAACATTTTTCTGAGCAGTTATTTTTGAAGCAGAATCATAGCTTGCTCCCTTAAATAATAAAACAAATTTTGTATCAAGATAAATGCCAGAACCTGCTAAATAAACTCCTTCTTTTATCTTGCTTCCAACTGCAATTTCTTTTGTAGTGCCATCAACTTCTAATTGAACTGGTTTTTGATTTAACCTTAGTACAAATTGTTTATTATAGCATTTTCCTGTAACACTTCCTGTTCCTAAAACTCCTGGCGAAATCTTATCAACGATACAAACTCCATCTGCAAATTTCTCTCCTTGATAAACATCATATACATCTCCTTGAAAATTAATTTTAGCTTTAGGTCTTGGAGCAATACTATCTCCTACACTTATTGTATAAGCAGCTGCGCAATTAAATCCTGAAAGATATTTCTCAGCAGAAGTTTCTCCTCTTTTAAGATTAATAGTATCAATTTTAGTATTAAAATCCCTATAAACAGAAACTCTTACATTTTCTTCTTCTATTGATTCTACTCTTAAATAAACCTGCCCGTTCATAATTCCATATTTAGGGTAATCTGCCTGCCACTCTTCTAGTGAAAGTGCAGGAGAAATTAACTCGCTCTTTCCCATTCCAAAAGTATTAGACGCATCATACTGAACCTTAATAGTTAAATTTCCAGAAACAGAATCAAGTAATTTTCTTTCATCTGGCTGCTGTTTTATTTTAATAACAGCATACCCAATATTATCCAAAGTAAAAAATCCTTGTTCATTATATCCATTAGTAAGCGCTATTTGAGGGCGGTGATAACCTACACCAGAAACACCTTCAGGAAGATTTCCTCTATGTGTAATAACTAAATTTCTAATAGTAGTAGTATCAATAAATGGGTTTATCTGTAATGCCTGCAATTTACAGAAAACAGCAACATCTTGCTCAGCTAATAAATCACTTCTTACAACTGCAGGAGTGCAGCCTCCAGGAGCAATTTGAATTAAAAAGTCCATTCTTGCCTGGCATGTTTCTCTGTCATATCCAGGATAAAGCCCGTAATAACCTGAATCACTTCCCATAAATCCTGGTTGAGTATATTGTGGAGATGAATAAGTGTAACTGCTTCCTCCAAAACTATTGTATTTATCCCCTTCAAAAGTAGATGCTCCAGATACAATTGTTAAAGTCAAAACTAATAAAAATGCAATTCCTAAAAATAATTTAATTTTCATTTAATATTCCATCCTAAACTATTTGTATTAACTAGTTCATAATTTTTCTGCAACTGCTCTAAACTATTTGGAGTTGGAAGTGCAGGCACATTAATCTCAGCCCTTGTTTTTCCTTTTAGTTCAGATTCAAGTATATACTCATTTAATCTTCCGCCTGCAACAAGAGCATTATCAATATTCTGGCTTGGAAGAGTAATGTCAAAGCAATTTTCTGTAGTTCTTCCAAAAATTCCAGACAACAAACCTGGAGCAGGAACTTCTACACATTGCCTTGTTGAACTTTCAGGAATAAATAACGAAGATTTTCCAAACACCTGAACACTAATATTATAATCTCCTTCAGCTAATTTAACCTTATTTTGATCCGGATAAATAACACTAAATGTATTTGAAGTGCTCTGGAAATTAACAACTACCAAATTATCCCCTGCTTCTCTTCCTCCAATTTCAACATCTAATGTTAATTCATACAGCTTGTCCATTAACAAATCAACCTGTCCGGGCAAATTAGTTGAGAATATCCTTTCACTTGTTAAATACCCATCAGCTCTTGCAATAATTTTTGCATTAACGCACTGCGGGAAGTCTGTTGATAAAATTCCGCCATTTGCAACTTGTGTTTTTCCAATATAACATTTCTGATTCAGGCACTGGAAATCAATAGATGCTTCAACAGGATTAATTTCTGCGTCATAAGTATAAACATCTATTTTACTTTCCTTATAATTGCAGATTTCATCTATTGTTCCTTCTATTTCACTAATTTCACCTAAAGACAACTCATTTCTTGGCTTACTCTTATCAATAAGAACTGCAACAGGAAATTGGAAAATTTCATCATCATCGTATATCTGAATTAAGGTGGGAAAATAAATGTCATAAACAAAATGATAAGGCACATAACAAAATCCCAGTATCCCCATACCTTGTTCTAGTCCAACAGGCTCTGCAATCATTGTTCCAGATTCAACAGGCCATACTTCAATTTTAGTTGGCCAGTCAGGATTATACATAAATGAAACACTATCATCAGTTTTAATATCAACTACAAAATATTTATTCTCTTTATTTTTCAAATCATAATAACTTCCATCTAATTTCAAAGCTCCGATATTTGCAGACAGCCCATTTATTATATCTTCTGTAACCTCTTGCGGATTCCACATCAAAGGCGAGCATGAAATCTCTGTACCTGTAACAGGAGCATAATTATACATAACATCTCTTGCATAATTTTCTAAAAACGCCTCGCTTGTTTCTTTAGAATAAATTTCTCTTGCTAAATTATAAAACTTGCCAAACTTGCTTTTTACATTTACACTATGGTGTTTTCTAACTGAGCTTGTCTCATTATCTGAAACAACTAAATTCCCAGTAATGGAAACAGCAACTTCTGTATCTTTAACTCTTACACTAGGATTCATTTCAGAAACTTCAACAAAAATTCCTCTTTTATTAAAATCTGAAAAATCGCATTCTTTTAATTTATTACTAAGATAATTTTCTAACTGAGATTCAATCTGCGACATAGAAGGAACCTGTTCTTTTACAACCCCGTTACTTGAAAGATAAAACCAGTAAGGCACACCACTTCCAACAAAATCTAGTTGCGAAGAAAATGGTGCATACTCGCTTCCAGGCTTAAATTCAGGGAGTTCTATATATCCTGCCTGATAACCTGATATCGACAACCCCTGCCTTGTTTTTTGCTCTATGCATGAATCAAAAAAGCTATAAACTTCTGCAAATCCAGATTTATTATCTACTGGAAAAATACTATCTCTAAAAACAAAAAAACCAACTATAAGTGCAACAACTACAACTGCCATAATAATAAATATAGTAACTTGCCCCTTTTTATCAAACTCTCCCTTTTTATTCAGCATTTTTCCTCTCTTTTAACACCCTGCTTTTAATTAAATTCATAATTTCACTATTAATATCCTTTTGTATAGTCAGCTTAAATTTCTCCCAAAGTTTCTCATCTTCAATAAGTAGCAAGTATTTTTTCATCATCTCTCAAGGAAAATAAAAAAACCTGATATTTAAATGTTTCTTATTAACTAAATAAATTACTAAGTTACTAAGTAAAATAAAATTAAAAATTTAAATAGTTAGCATTATATACCTTCAAATTTAAATTATAAAATGGCCTTGTGGTCCAGGGGTTAAGACATATCCTTGACGTGGATATAACCCCGGTTCGAGTCCGGGCAGGGCCATCTATCTATAAAGAATAATAAAGCGAATAATAACGTTTAAAAACCTTATTTCAGATACAAATTGATAAATAACTAATCAAAATTTAATATGAAAAAGCCAAAGACAACAAACAGGTTTTGCCCTTTTTGCAATAAGAAAACTCAGCATAAGATAAAATTAACCTCAACAGGAACTAAGAGGGGAACTCTTACAAGGGGTTCGCTAACAAGAATGAAACTAAGAGGGGCAATTCCCGGATTAGGAAACAAAGGCAGAGGCAGCAAGCCTGCAATTAACAAATGGAAAAGAAAAACAAAAAATACAAAGAAACATGTTTTTGTTTACACCTGCCAGGAATGCAAAAAATCACATCAGGCTAAAAAAGGAAAAAGAGCAAGCAAAGTAATTATGGAATAAAAATGGAAAACAAAAATCTAAATAAAGGGAAAGTGTGTGAGAGAAAACCGTAGGTTGTCTTCAAATGGCAAAAACAAAAAAATTAATTAAAAAGAAATTTTTTGATGTTGAAATACCTATAATAAAAAAAGAATTGGAAGTATACAGTGGAACTCTTGAAGAATTAAATGGAAAATATATAAAATTTGATTTATCAAGTATATTAAGAGGGAAGGCCCTTGAATTAAGTTTAAAAATAACTGCTGATGAAAAAACAGCTTCAGCTAATCCGAAAAAAATAACCTTGCAGGAATTCTACATAAGAAGACTAATGAGAAAAAGGACTGATTATGCAGAAGATTCATTTTTAGCTCCATGTTCTGATCATAGGATAAGAATAAAATACCTTATAACAACCAAAAAACCAGTTTCAAGAGCTGTTTTAACCAGTTTGAAAAAATCAGCTAAAGAATTTTTAGGGAATTACATTAAAGAAAAAGAATTTGAATCCCTTGTAAAAGATGTTATAAACAACCAGATTCAAAAGGATTTAAATGGAAAACTTAGAAAATTATATCCTTTGAATATTTGTGAAATAAAACATCTTGGAATTGAAGATTTAAAAGAGCATGAACTTTATGAATTAGAAAGAGCTAAAAAAACAGAAGTTGCTGAAGAATCTAAATCTAAAGAAAAAGAAAATGTTAGTAGCTAGAGAAAAACCTAAACGAGTGAGAAATTGGGAAGACCTAACTGGCTTAGGATATGACAAACCAATTATTCTTGAAACTGAAGAAGGAGTAAGCCAAATTCAAATAAATTATCTTGGAAAATGTGATTTTACTAGAAAGGTAATTATCGGTTATGCTACACCTTACCATCCAATTAGTAAACCTGTTGGTATTGATAATTATTATTCTGCTTCAGAAATATTTCCATGGACTACTAGAATGTTGCAAGTGAGAGCAGATGGTTCTATAAGTAGTGAAGGAGAGATAACGCTCCATGGTAATATTTGGGATGAAGGAAAAGTAGATAAAATGCTTGGAAAATAAAATGATTGAACAAACACTAATTCTTATAAAACCTGATGGAGTCCAAAGAGGGCTTATTGGTGAAATAATTAAAAGATTTGAACAAAGAGGGCTAAAAATTGTTGGCATGAAAATGACCAACCCAACTAAAAGTCAGGCAGAAAAACATTATCAGGAATCAATTGCAGAAAAGCATGGAAAGCATGTCAGAGAATATCTTTTAAACTATATAACTTCTGGCCCGGTAATTGCAATGGTTATACAAGGAAGTAATGCAATTGCAATGGTAAGAAAAATAGTGGGAAATACCTATCCTGGAGAAGCAGATATAGGGACAATAAGAGGAGATTTCTGTCACGCTTCTAAACTCCATGCAAAAGACCTTAAAAAAGCACTTGCAAATCTAATTCATGCTTCTGAAAACAAAGAAGATGCTAAAAGAGAATTAGCCTTGTGGTTTTCTATAGATGAAATCCACGATTATAAATTAAGTATCGAAGAGCATGTTTTCTAAAAAATTAATTCTAATAAGGTTTTTAAACTATTAACATTTCCTTTTCTTAAGCCTCCATAGCTCAATGGTAGAGCGGCAGTTTTGTAAACTGTAGGTTGAGGGTTCAATCCCCTCTGGAGGCTTGGGCTTTTTAGCAAAAACTCAGTTTTAGAAAACCTTAAAACCTTTGAGTTCTTAGTCTTTTTATGAGTCATTATGATTTTAAAGATATTTTATTATGGTTAGCTATCTTTGTGGCAGGTAGTTTAATTGTTACTTTTCTTGTCTATCCTGGAAGTTTTCAATTATTTAAATATAATTTAGGAAATATTGGAGGCAATATTAAAGAGGATATAGATAAGTTGCCTTCAGGAAAAACATTTCCAAATGAGTGTCCTAGTGGAGTTATTCCTGATAAAGTGAAAGTTCGTATTTATTCAACATATCCTGAGAATTCTGGATGGGAAACATTTGAAATAGCTGATACATGGCTAGATGAGCAGAAAATAGAAATGACTTCACTTTACTATGATTGTACTCTAGGAAATCAACAAAATCAAAATGTTAATTATTACTATTGCTTCCCTTCAACTTATAGTTGGCAAGAGCAAATTGAAGATGACGCAGGGGTTATTCTCGGTTGGAACGGAAAACTATATGATATTAGTCTTGTTTTAGCTCCAACAGATGAAGATACTTGGGAAAAACCAAAAACTGGGTCGTATTTAATAGATACATATAAAAATTTCTCAGTAGTTTCTGCTTCTTGCGAAAATAGAGCACAAGAGTTAATTGATGCAGGAATTACTCCAATTTAGTAACCTTTAAATCGTTTGAATTCTTGTATTTTATATGCCAAAAAGTTTATTTGAAATTGGTAATTTAAAAAAGGTTATACCTAGGAAGCGAGATACAATAAGAATGATTGGGGGTCACGTTAGGGAACCTGTTTCTGCTAAGAAAAGGCGTCAACTTATGGAAAGAGCAAAGAATAAATGTGAGTGGAAAGGTTGCAATCATAATAAGCATTTACAAGTTCACCATTTAAATATGAAAAATGATGATAATCGCATATCTAATCTAAAAATATTATGCCCAAATCATCATGCGGATATTCATGATAAATTTAAAAGAAAGGTTAAACGAGATGTGTTAGGTAGAGTAATACATGGAAGAGTAGTCGAAAATAAACTGAAAGATAAAACGAAGAAAAGAAAAAGAAGAAGTCAAGGTTTAAATGGTATGATAAAGTTAAATATGAAGAGCATAAAAATTTAAAATGGTAAATAAAGAAGATAAGAAGTTAAAATCAGATATCAATGTTAAGAAATACAGAAAAATCTTAAGAGAACTGAACTAATCGGCTCAGCTCTCTCTGGAGGCTTGCCGAGTGCCTCTAATGAGTTTTTAACCCATATTAAATTAAAAGTGATTAGATTATGGCAGAGCTCTGCCTATACATCTCTTAATCTATAAGTATTAGAAATAGTCAAATAAGGGCTGAGCAAAAACCTTATAAATGTCTCATTTATAATATTCTTATGAAATTTGACTCAACTAAAATCCGGAGTTGTGCCCATTGTGCAAAGTAGGGCTTTTTTTAGTTGTAACTTTAATCCTGGCAATTTTTCAAATAACATTTTAAGTAATGTTTTTATATCTAATTTATCTAAATTAAATGTATGCCCGTTAATATTTCAAGAGGTTAAGTGCCAAGTTAGCTGTCAAGAAATTGAATGCCAAAAAACATTAGCAACTTACAATGGCGGTTGTGGTCTAACGGCTATGACGTTCGGTTGTGGTCCGAGAAACGGGAGTTCGACTCTCCCCTTCCGCCCTTAAAAATGAGGAATGTAAAAATGGAGTCAGTAAAAGGATTTAAAGATTATACCGGAGAAGAAGCAACTAAAAGAGCAGAAATAATGAAAATTCTAATGGATGTTTTTGAAAGGTATAATTTTGAACCAGCAGAAACACCTGTTGTAGAGTATGAAGAATTTGTTAAAGGTGAAAATTCTAGTGATGAAGCTGTAAGTGATATTTTTAAATTAGAAGACAAAGGCAGTAGAAAATTAGCACTAAGATATGAATTTACTTTTCAGCTTAAAAGAATTGCAAAAGGAAAAAAACTCCCATATAAACGGTATCAAATTGGGCCTGTTTTCAGAGATGAACCTGTAACCGGAAACAGATTCAGGCAGTTTATCCAATGCGATATAGATACAATCGGCAGCACTGTTAAAGACGAAGCAGAAGTTCTTGCTGTTGTAAATGAAATATTTAAAAAAATAGGGATTAAAACAATAATCAATATTAACAGCAGGAAATTGCTTAATGAAATACTAGAAAAAGAAAAAATGCCTGAAAAAAATAAAAATCAGATATTGAGAGAAATAGATAAATTAGACAAGTTGCCAGAGAACGAAGTTAAAAACAACCTGAAAAAATTAAAAGCAGAAAAAATTTTAGATATATTAAGAAATAAAGAGGCATTTTTTGAAAAGTATGAAAGTTATTCTGAAATAAAAAAGCTGAAAAAATACTGCAGGTACTATAATATCAAAGTTAATTTTCAGCCAAGTTTAGTAAGGGGGTTATCATATTATACTAAAACTGTTTTTGAAGTTAAAACAGAAAAAATCAAAGAAACAATTTGCGGAGGCGGAACTTATTTAATTGAGGGTATTGAATCAACAGGAATTTCTTTTGGATTAGACAGGATAGAACCCCTAGCAAACTTAAAACAAAAAAAACAAACTTGCTTGATTGTTTCAATCAATCAGGACGAAAAAGCAATCAGTTTGTCCAACTGGCTTAGAAAAGATAATATCCCCTGCACAATTTTTTATAATAAAGTCAGCAAAGCACTGGAATTTGCAAATTCAAAAAAAATTCCATATGCAGTAATTATTGGAGAAAAAGAAGTTAAAAGCAAAAAATATACCTTAAGAGATATGAAAACAGGGAAAGAAGAGAAGATAGTAGAAAGAAAACTGGTAAATAAGTTAAGTCAATGCAAGGGTATTGCCTATTAGTTTATGCTAGCTAGATAAATTTTTGCGTGATAAGAAGTATAAAAAATGTGTCCGCACTATAAACCATAGATTATTAATAAACTTAATCTTCCACTACAATTTCTGCTTTCTTGTCTTCAATTAAAATATCTGCAATTTTACTGTCAACATTAGATATATCCCCTTTATTAAATGGGCCCTGAGACTCTCCTTTTAATCCAAGAAATTCATCAACATTTTCTAAAAAATGGATTAATTTAAGATTTGACAACTCTAAAACTCCGTTATAATTAAACTGGGAATTAATAGCTTTTTCAGATTCTTTAACAGAGGCTATTACTTTATCAAACATTTCTTTTTCAAAATCCAGCATGTTTTCAAAATCTCTCTTGCTTATCCCGGTTTCAGAAGCAACAAACACAAGATTAAGTAGTTTTTTCTTTCGAAGAAGCATAAGTTCATTAAAGATAGCCATTGAATTTTCAATCTGTTTTTTTACCTTAACAATTTCATCAGAAAACATCTCTGACTGCTGATTTGCTATTTTTTTCTTCTCAGATATATAAGATGAAACATCAGAGATAAATTTCTTTCCAATTGGTTGCAATTGCTCAGAATACCTTTCTTTCCTAAGCAGTTCATAGATATCATTATACGTAATCATTAAACAAAAAACACTTGCTCATTTAAAATAATTATGGTTGTAAGAAATACACTCAAACAGACAAATTTATAAGTTAATAACTACTGGTAAAAGCATGTTTAAATTTCTTAAGGAAAAATTAGGAAAACTCCTTGGAGCAGGAGATAAAGAAGAAAAAGTAGATGAGATAGATATAGTTGAAAGTAAAGAAGAAAAAATAAGTGAAAAAGCTAAAGAAACGACTTCTGAAAGAAAAGAAAGGAAAAAACAGGAAGAATTTAAAGAAGAAAAACAAGAAAATAAAGAAGAAAATAAAGAAGAGATAAAACATGCGATTGAAGAACTGGAAGGGGAAATAAAGGAATTAGAAGAAGAAAAAATTAAATTAAGGGCGCCTGAAATTAAGCCAAACACCCCTTTAAGCATAACAAAAGAGGCGAAACCCGAGGTTAAAATTGAGAAAAAGATTGAAGAAGGGAAACCTGCTGAAAATATCCGGTTTTTCTCAAAATTTAGCCGGGGATTTAGCACAATAAGACTATCTCAAGACATATTTAATGAATTCTTTGAAAAACTAGAATTAGTAATGCTTGAAAATAATGTTTCTTTGCAGGTTGTTGATAAAATAAAAGAAGATATGGAAAAAAAGCTAATAAATATAGAGCTTAAAAAATCAGAACTTGAAAATGAAATAAAAACAGCTTTAAAAGAATCTCTTTCAGAAATACTCATGCCTCCTTTTGATATAGTTAAAAGAATAAAAGAAAAACCTGCTGAAAAAGGCCCGTTTATAATTCTTTTCTTCGGAATTAATGGAAGTGGCAAAACAACTTCAATTGCAAAAGTGGCAAACATGTTAAAAAGTGAAGGGATTATATCTGTTTTAGCAGCAGGGGATACATTCAGAGCAGCCTCAATAGAACAGCTTGAAAATCACGGAGAAAAACTAGGATTAAAGGTAATCCGCCAGTCATATGGGGCAGATCCTGCAGCAGTTGGCTTTGATGCAATACAATATGCAAAATCACATGGAATAAAAGCAGTTTTAATTGATACTGCAGGAAGAATGCATACACAAAGCAATTTGCTAAAAGAAATGGAAAAAATAGTTCGCGTTACTTCTCCTGACTTAAAGATATTTGTAGCAGAATCAATTACTGGAAACGATGCAACAGAACAGGCTAAATCATTTGATGAAGCATTTAAAATTGACGGAACTATTCTAACAAAAGCCGATGTAGATGAAAAAGGCGGAACAGCTGTGTCAATTGGATATGTAACAAAAAAGCCAGTTCTATTTTTAGGAACAGGTCAAACATACGACAATCTAGAAGTTTTCTCTCCAAAAGAAGTTATTGCTAATTTAGGGCTGGATTAAAAGATTCGCGGGGGGGTATTTATTATATAAACGAAAGATATATAAATACATAACTTTTGTAGATATCATGGTAAAAATACCTTTGCAAACGAAACTGAAACGAGAAATTCATAGAAAGATAGCTTATGCTCAGGATTTAATTATAAAGGAAGTTTATTCTGTTTTTGATAAAGCAGTTTTGCATGGCGGAACAGCCATTTGGAGATGTTATAATGGAAATAGATTCTCTGAAGATTTAGATTTTTATCTTCCTAATGATAAGAAAAAGCTTGGAAGTTTATTTGAAAATTTAAACAAGGCGGGATTTGATATAAAAAAAGAGAAGATTTCAGAAAATAGTGTTTATGCTGAATTAGAACTTGAAAGAGTTTCGGTTAGATTAGAAGCAACTTTTCAGAAAATTTCAGGCATAATTTGCGATTATGAAATGTCTGATGGCAATGTTTTTTTAATATACAGCTTAACCCCAGAATCTTTTTTAATTGAAAAGTCAAATACTTATTTGAAAAGATTTAAAATTAGAGATTTATGGGATATTTTCTTTTTGCTAAGGATTGTTGATAATCCCAAAAAAATAAAGGAAATTGGAGGTTTAATTAAAAATTATAAAAAACCGCTTGATGAGGAAAACTTGAAGGTTATCTTACTTGAAGGCATGGTTCCTTCTGCAGACGAAATGATTAGTTATATAAAAAGAAAATGGGAAAACAAATACATTTAGAAAAAATAGAAAGTTTATTTGAAAAGAGCCCTGTTGTAGATTTTAAGTCAATAGAAAGGATAGTTGGGAAAACAAAAAACAGCAATTATGCTAAACTCTTAGTTTATAATCTGCTAAAGAAAGGAAAAATAAAAAAAATAGGAAAAGGATTTTATAGTGTACATAATGAAATATCCTTAGTGGTTTTTTCTTTCAAACCAGCTTATCTTGGACTACAAAGTGCTTTAAGTTACCATAAAATTTGGGGGCAGGAAACAATTCCAGTCGTTATAACTACAAAAAAAGTTCGAAGGGGTGTGAGAAGCTTAATGGGCAGAAATGTTATGATAAGAAACATAGATAAAAAATATTTCTTTGGTTTTGAACACGTTATGGAAGGCGATTTCTATCTGCCTTACTCAGATTTAGAAAAAACTTTTATTGATATGGTCGTTTTTAATCAAAAAATCGATGATGATGCCTTAAAGAATATTCAAAAGGAAATTGATAAGTCAAAATTAAATAATTATTTAAAGAGATACCCTGAAAAAATTAGAAATAGGGTAAAAAGATTGGTTTAACATTTCGTGGGGTAATCTAACCCTAGGAGGTCAAGATTTTTTAAATCTTGAGCACTATCAAGAATAAAAACTTCAAGATTCTTGAAGTTAAATCTTTTACATAAACCGAATAACTATGAGCTATTTTAGTTCAATGCTCCGACAGGGCGTATGACTAAATAGTTAGGTTCTGTTGGGAGGAGTTAAACTTGAAATTATTTTATTCTTCTCTCCAAGTATAATTGCATCTAGTCCAACCGCGATATGGGTCTCTTGAGGATTGTTCTAATTCTAAACCAAAGTCTAATCCTTTTTTACAACCTCTTAGTTTATTTAAGAAAACCACAACTTCTTTTTGGAACATGACAGCTCTTGAAACAATATCTGCTCTATCAAACAACATTCCCATCATTTCAGTAGTTAAATCTCTGAAATAATCCACTTCATTACCCGTATTAATAGTCACTAACATACAACCTCCTTCATTTAACTGATGATACATACGTTCAAACCCTTTTAATGGATCATTTGTATAAAGTAATCCTTTTATACATGTGATAAGATCAGGCTTTAAAGTTTCAAGAACCCCCTCATCCAAATCATGTTGATAAAATACTGTTTGACCTTGAATAAATTGAGGAGTATCTACATATTTTTTACCATCAAATCTTCTTATATCCGCCCCAAGAGATGAAACAAGTCCACCATTTCTTCTATTAAATCTATAAGTACCCTGTGTCAAAGCTGTTCCTCTTCCACAACAATAATCTATCCATTTTATTTCAGGCGATTGAATTCCTGATAATAATTTATCAATATCTTTTATGTGTGCGCAAGTATCTAATAGACAATCATAATCTGAAATTTCTCTATAATCTGGATTACAAAGGGTTGGATTTTTCATCGGGTTATGAAAATAATCTATTAATTCTATTTTTTTAGGATCTATTTTTACCATGGGTAATTAATTTTTAGATCATTTTTAAATTTATCTTAACTCATAGAGGAAAACGTTGGGCACAGAAAGAATATTTAGGATTAAGTAAGGCAAAATTGGGCAAAACCGCAACTTTATTAATCCCTAATTTACTGATAATTATACAATGTTAGAAGCTATCGGAAATGCTTTTAAGAAAAGCGTGGATAAAATAACAAGCGCAATTTTTGTAGATAAGACTTTAGTTGATTCTGTTGTTAAGGACTTGCAAAGGGCGCTAATTATGGCAGATGTTAATGTTCAGTTAGTAAAAGAACTAAGTGACAAAATTAAAAAAGAAGGGGAGAAATATGTTAAAAATATTGATAAAAAAGAGCATCTTATTAAACTTCTGAATGATGAAATTCAGAACATAATTGGGGGGGATAAAAAAGAATTAAAACTTGGCAAAAAAGATAAGATACTATTTGTTGGATTGTATGGAACAGGGAAAACAACAACAATTGCAAAACTTGCAGCATATTACAAAAAAAGGGGCAAGAAAGTTGCTCTTCTTGGATTAGATGTTCATCGTCCAGCAGCATCAGAACAGTTAGAACAATTAGGTAAAAAAGTAGAAGTGCCGGTATTTACAGAAAAAGAGCAAAAAAATCCTGTAACAATTTATAAAAAATATGAAAAAGAAATTGAAAAATATGACTTAGTTTTAATTGACTCTGCTGGAAGAGATGCTTTGGAAAAAAGTTTAACAGATGAAATTAAAAAATTATCAAAAGAGATCAACCCTTCAAATGTTCTTCTTATCATAGCTGCAGATATAGGACAAGCAGCTAAAACACAAGCTCAAGCATTTAAAGAAGCAGCAGGAATAAACGGAGTGATAATTACAAGAATGGATTCTTCAGCAAAAGCAGGAGGAGCTTTAACAGCATGCAAGGAAGTAGATGCCCCTGTTTATTTTATAGGAACAGGAGAACACATAAACGATATTGAGCAGTTTAACCCAAAAACATTTGTATCAAGGCTGTTGGGGATGGGGGACTTGGAATCCCTAATAGAAAGGGTTCGTTCTGTAACAGATGAAAAACAGCAGGAAAAAATGCAAAAAAGATTAGAAGAGGGAAAATTCACAATGGACGATTTTTATCAGCAACTAGATTCTATGAGTAGTATGGGTTCATTAAGCAAAATAACTGAGCTTATACCTGGATTTGGAAAAGCAAAAATTCCAGAAGAATTGCTTGGTGGGCAAGAGGAAAAAATGAAGCATTGGAAACATGCAATTAAAAGCATGACAATCAAAGAAAAGGAAAATCCAGAATTATTAGAAAAACAAACTTCAAGAATAAGCAGAATTTCAAGGGGTTCGGGAGTATCTACATCAGATATAAGGCAGCTAATAAAACAATACAAGATGATAAAAGAATTTGCAACAGGAAGTTTAGGCGACATTTCAGACCCAAGCCAGTTATCTCAAAAGCAAATGATGAAATTAGCAAAGAAGTTCGGAAAAAGAAAAATGATGAAGTTTTAAAAAAATTATACATTGCTTCGCAAAGGGTATATGTATGCCAGATAGTCTATCTCAGAATGAATCTAAACAATATAAAAAAACAAAAATTAGCAAGATATTATATTTTAATAATGAGCAGTTAATAGATAATTATAATCTCCTTCTGCTAACATTTCTTTACTCTCAAAAAACTCAGCATGAATTGCATCAACAACCGCAATATTGCTGTAGGAATTATCTGCTGGTTGTTTATTAGTAACAAGCAGAATAGCTCCTGATTCCCTTACATATCCTTCAATTTCATAATAATCTGGCCCCTTAGAAATGCCTGTAACAATAGCTCCCTTAAGTTCAGTTATTTCCAGGTTTTCAAAAGAGCCACTCACAAAATAATAAGTTAATTTAAACTTGCCTTTATCAGGCGTATTCAAGATTGCAGTATGTACATAGGTTGAATGAATTAATTTTCCAAGGAGCCAATTTCCTGCATAACGCGTATACTTGTCTCCTGTTTTTAAATTAGATAAATCTGAAAAAGAGCTGTCAACACTTCCAAGCCATAAGTTTCCAGAGCTTAAATTTAATTCTAAAGGAAATGAAACTGTTTTACCTTCAAATAAGTATGAATTTGGAAAAGAAGTTGATAATGCTTCTCTGTAAAACTGCATTAAAGTAAAAGAAACATTTGGCTTATGTTTATACTCTTCAGGAACTTTCCTTATCTCAATTGTACTTGTAAAATTCCCGCTGTAAATAGTAGTATTTATTTGGAAGCAGTTTTCAATTAAATTTTCATTAGTAAGTACTTCTTTAAATGAAAGTACATTTCCTGTACTATCGAAATTTTCTTTAGTATAAAAGAAAGTTGCAAATGTTGGGTCAAATAAATGCCATGAATTATTATAATATACTTCAGTCAATGTATGCCCTTGCATGTAGCCAATGTTTTTTACATTAACAATCCTTATAGGAATTCCTGTTTTTTTAATTAAAACCTCAAATGCCTGAGAGTAGCCATAGCAGTCTGCACTTTCACTTTCTAAAGACTGGCTTCCTGTATGGCATAAAGTGCTTCCCAATGGGAGTATTTGAGTTACATAAGATAAAATATTTAATGTAATCTCTTCCCCATTTAGGCCTGCATAACCTGTAGAGTTTCCAAATATCTGCGATAAATGATAGTTAATAATAGTTAAATTTTCCTCTTCACGCAGATTAATAAAAGTCAAAGCATTAATCTCTGTATCAACTTTTGAATTGGTCAACTCCCCAGAAGCAGAATGGCACTTGCCATTTAAATCAACTAAATCAGAATCACTATCACAACAAACAACTCCTGCACTATAGTTTAATGGATACTCATTTGCATCATCTCCGCAACATTCAAATTTACTTTGATTAATATCTGTTAAAGAATATTCCCCATGAATTGCAGTTTCACCTGACTTAACCCCTGAATTTGAACCGCAAACAAGAGGATGTTTACACCAGCCAGAATACCAGATATCACAATCCATCCAGCTTGCATCATCTGCTTCTCCTCCATCTCTTCCTCCACGAGAATAACAATAAGCCCAGTTATCACTGCTCCTTGGGCTAAGCCCTCCTTTCAAATAAAGAAGATTAGCAAAGTTTAAGGTATCTTTCGTGCTTAAATAACATGTCCCATCATCAGAAACACAGGCATTATCTGGGCAACAAACCTCTGTAGTTCTATCTGCCCATAAAATAGAATTATTTGGATTCCAAAAATAAAAATCATCTGTCGAATATAATCCAGTAGTGCAGTTTAATCCACTAACAAGATTAAAACTAAGGAAAACAAGTGTTAATAAAAATAATCCAGACAATAAATATCTTAACCCCCTCTCCTTCAAACACCCCATATAAAATTAATATAAAAAAGATATTTAAAGATTATTATTATTAAACATATACAATGAAACAAAAATTAATTGCCCAGGGTGCAGAAGCAAAAATAATAAAAGAAAATAATTTTATAATAAAAGACAGGATTTCTAAAGGTTATAGATTAAAACAGCTCGACGACAGCATTAGAAAACAAAGAACAAAAAAAGAAGCAAAATTATTAATAAACGCTTCTGAAATAATTAACTCTCCAAAACCCTTTTTTATTCCTGATTTTTACACAATAAAAATGCCTTATGTTGAAGGCAAGAAATTATCAGAGCATTTAGACAATTTAGAAATAAAAAAAGCAGAAAAAATATGCGAGCAAATAGGAGAGTCAATTGCAAAACTGCACGACAATGGAATAATTCACGGAGATTTAACAACCTCAAATATAATACTTGTAAAAAAATCAGAAGGTGAAAAACTAAAAAAAGAAAATTCAAATAACACAAATAACAACTCAAACACAGAATATAAACTTAAAAAAAATATTTTATTAAAGAAATCTAATAAGAGAATTCTGGCAGAGCCGAATTCGAAGCAGCAAAATGCGAGCGATAGCGAGCAGGTATGGTTTATTGATTTTGGATTAGGTTTTCACAGCAGCAGGTTAGAAGACAAAGCAGTAGATTTGCATTTAATTAAACAAGCACTAGAAGCAAAACATTTTCAGAACTGGAAAAAATACTATCAGTCTATTTTAAAAGGTTACAAAATTTCTAAAAATTACAAGCCAGTCTTAGAACAACTTACAAAAGTAGAATTACGGGGAAGATATAAAGGGCACTAACCCTATACAAAAATAAAAAATAAGAAAAAGTAGAAATAAAATAATTAATTAAGCTGTTCTGCAAGCTCCTGCTCTGCAAACTTTCCCATTAGCACATGCAATTCTTCTTGCTTCAAAGTATTCGTTTTCTGGGCTGCTGCAAGAAAATTCAATAACACTATCTCTTCCTGCGCAAATATCTGTTGCAAGATGTGCAGAATTTTTTATTCTAACAATTCCTGCTCTTTCAGTATCAGAACCATCTGAATCTGTGCAATAATCTGATCTACATAACCCCGTGTTAGAATCACATCCTACTTCTCCACAAGGAACCCTCGCTAATTGATATCCTGTGCTGTCTCCATTGCACGAATAATCCCAGCTAGTTGCCCCAACACACTTATCTGAATAACTATACTCATTTCCAAGAGAATCAATTCCAGTTACTGTTTTTTTATCTGCAGATAAATCGCATGATGGCTCAAAATCATGACAATAATATGCATTATGTGAATTTCCATTTCCTGACTGTCCAACAATGCTATAATCGGGTGTAACAGAACCACGAGCCACTCTTGAATTTTCCCCACATGAAATATCCCTTCTTTCAGCTGCATTTGTTTGGGGATTGCAAGTCCATTCAATAACTTTTCCAGCAGGGCCAATATTCCCCTCACGATTATACCCATCATATAATATTTCTCTGCCTGCAGAATTTACTACAATTACATATCCTGCAGTATTTGCAGTTCCAGATTCATCATCTGAATCCTCGCATCGGGGGTTTGTTTTCTTTCGACATTTTGCAGAGGTTCCTGCATATTGGGAATTAGTAATCTCTTCGCTAACACATTCTTCATCTAAAGCACAATCATGCTCTTGATATTTAGCTAATCCATATCCTAAATAAGTCCTAGCTATATATGACTCATGCAAAGTATTGCCTTCACAATAATCATACAAACCTACCTGTCCATTGGTGGTCCTTATTGCTCCAGCAACACCATAATCTAATCCATTATCAAGTTCTTTAAGCCCTTTTACATATTTGTCTACACTTATTGCTTTTCCAGTAATCCCAAACCAACCTGCTGAAACAAAAGTTGCCAGTGATAAAATAAGGAATAAAACAAGAAAAGTAATTGCTAAATTTTTTTTCATCTCTTTTTTTAACCTCCTTTCATTCAATATAACTCTAAATCAGAGTCTATTATTTTAAAGAAATTATATATATACCTTTTGGTAAAAACTCGTAAATTTTAAGAGTTAAAAATCTGTTTATATGTTTAAATCATAAATCTCCGCTTATCCCCTTTGTTTAATAATAAAATAGCCCCGCCAGGATTAATTAGATTCGCAAGAATATAATTTGCCAGGAAGTTCTGCTTCATGAGCACTTCGAATACTGGCAATAGCCCCGCCAGGATTCGAACCTGGGTCACAAGCTCCAAAGGCTCGTAGACTTGACCACTATCCTACAGGGCTATTCTAAAATCAAAAGTCAAATGCTTTAAAAAACTTTGCTGTTAGTTAGCCATTAAAAAAGAATTACAAACCTTTTTAAACCTCTGTTAAGAACAGTATTTATGGAATATAAGCAAACAAAATCTAAAAAACCATTGAAAAAAGTAAATAAGAAAACACCAGAAAGAACAAGTATAGAAAATATAGAAGAGACAATAGTTGAACTTGGAAAAAAAGGAAATACCCCTTCAAAAATCGGGATTATTCTAAAAGAAAAATATGGAATCCAAAAAGCAAAGTTGCTTGGCAAGAAAATAACCAAAATACTTAAAGAACATAAAGTCGTTTATGAAACAGATTTAGACTTAGTTAATAAAAAACTGTCAAAGATAGAAAAACATTATGAAAAAAACAAGCAGGACAAAAGAGCAAACAGAGAAATTGTAAGATTCATTGGTTTAAAGAAAAAAATGGAAAAATATCAGAAAAAGAAAAAGAGGTAAAAATGTTAAATGCAATCAAACAGATTGCTGAACAATTCTATAAAGCAGCAGGAAAAAAAGAAGTGCAAATAATAAGCCATCACGACACAGATGGAATAACATCTGCAGCGATAATAACAATGGCTTTGCAAAGGCTGAACATAAAATTTTCATTAAGAATTGTCAAGCAACTGGAAGAACAAGTAATGTCGAAATTAGACGAAAATAAAATAATCCTATTTTTAGATTTAGCCTCAAACAGCCTCGACAGAATTAAATTGCTTAAAACAGACGTTTTCATTCTTGACCATCATGAAATAATTTCAGAAATACCTGAGAATATAAAAATTATCAACCCCCATTTATTTAACGAGCAGGATATAAGCGGTGCAGGAATAACCTATTTATTTGCAAAATCACTTGATGAACAAAATGCAGACTTGGCTTACTTAGCAGTCATAGGGATGGTTGGAGACTTGCTTGAAAAAAATCTTGGAAAAGTTTATCATGGAATAATAAAAGATTCAAAAGTAATTGTTAAAAAAGGATTAATTCTTTATCCTGCAACGCGCCCAATAGATAAGGTTCTGGAATATAGTTCAGATATTTATATCCCCGGAGTTACCGGAAGCTGGTCAGGAACAAACAAATTCCTAAATGATATAGGCATAGAAAAAATAAACAATAAGCACAAAAGCATAACAGAAATTAACAAAGAAGAGCTTTCCAAACTTATAACTGCGATAACATTGCAAAGAGCTGATGGCGGAGACTCTTCGGACTTAATTGGAAATATTTACTTGACAAATTTTTTTAATAAACTTGAAGATATACGGCAGATAAGTGCTATGATAAACGCCTGTAGCAGATTTGGAGAAAGTGGAACAGCAATCCTATTTTGTCTGCAGAATAAAAAAGCAAAAGAAAAAGCAGAATTGATATACACAAAACATAAACAGGAAATTGTTAAAGCATTAAATTCTCTTCCACTTCTTAAAAAAATAGAAAATAAAAACTACTTAATAATAAATGCAGAAAATAAGATAAAAGATACGATTATTGGAACCATCGCAAGTATTCTTTCAAATTCAAAAGAATATGAAGAAGGAAAAGCAATAATTGCAATGGCATACAATGAAGATAAAATAAAGATTTCTGGCAGAATGGTCGGAAAATCAGGAAAGAACATACGCGAAGTGTTAAATTCTGTGATTGAAATAACTGGCGGAGAAGTCGGCGGGCATCAGGCAGCAGCAGGTTGTTTAATTGAAAAATCAAAAGAAAATGAATTTATAGAACAGCTAAAGAAAAAGCTGGAAATAGAGCTAGTGAAAATTAGTTAAAAAATCTCGCATCAAAACCCTTAAAAACCACTTGCTCATCCTATTTATATGGTAGAATATAATGAAGGAGATTTAGTATTATGTGAAGTAACAGACATAGTTAAAACTACTGTTTTTGTCAAAACTCTTGAAGGATTAAACGGCAGCATTGTATTCAGTGAAATTGCTCCAGGAAGAATAAGAAACATAAGGGAATATGTTGTGCCAAAAAAGATAATTGTCTGTAAAATCCTAAGCATCAGAGATAATCACCTCTTTTTAAGTTTAAGGAGAGTCAAAACAGATGAAAGAAAGGATATGCTTAATGATTATAAACGTGGGCTTACGTTCAAAAGCATAATCAAGAAAATAACAGGAGAAGATTCAGAAGAAATTATTAACAGAATAAAGAAAGACACCTCATTAATTAAATTAGTAGATAATGCAAAAGAAGACAAAAAAGTTCTTGAAAAGTATTTTAATGCTAAACAAATAGAAGAACTTTCAAAAGTCCTGCAAAGCAAAAAAGAAAAGCAAAAAGAGCTTAAAAAAGAATTCTTGCTTTCATGCACAGAACCTGACGGTATAACAAGAATAAAAAGAATATTGTCCATCTACCCAGAAATAACCTATCTTGGAAGCTCAAAATTTCAGATAAAAGTTAAATCAAATGAATTAAAGAAAGCAGGCTCGGAAATATCAAATATCCTGGAAGAAATAGAAAAAAAGGCAAAAAAAGAAAAATGCGAGTTTAGTGTGAAAAAATAAAGAAGATTACTTGCAGCATAAAACCCCTTTTAACATTTCATTCGACTCAATAGAAAAGTTGCCATTTAAACTACCATCGGGAAAAGTAACATTGTTGCAGTTTAAGTTTGTTATCTCACCTAATATCCTATTTGCGTAATTATTGTAATATGGAAGTAAACTATCTTGTCCACTTTCAAATATCTGATAACTTGAAGAACAGTCAACATGATTAAATAATTCCTTGTTGTAATAAGAGACAATCATCTTTGGGGTATAACCATATTGTTTGCATGAATCTAAAACAGTTACTTCCTTATTAAAATCTTTATACCAAACAAATTTACATAGATTGCTTGTCTTACTATCAACCTCTGCCTTAGTATAAACTTGAGTTCCAACTAATGATTGGCGAACTTTTATAACATTACCAGTTATGCCGGCAACTCCTAAAGAAACAACCAAAGCAACAATAACTGTTATCCCAATAATAGTCCAAATTTGTTTATTATCTTTCATTTTATCAACCCCCTTTCAATCAATTTACTCTCGATAAACCGAGACTTAGAATTTAATGGATATATATATATATATACCTTTCGAATTTAATTTGATTATGACTCTACTTAAAAAATGCCCAAAGTGCAACAGCTATACTTTGAAAGATACTTGTCCTAAATGCAATGAAAAAACAAAAGAAGCAGGTGTTAAGTATAGAGAAAGATTTGTGAAGAAAAATTAATGTTTTTCTTGGTTTTCCAAAACAAATTCTAGAATCCTTAAATTCCTAATGATAAAGAGTAGATTTTCTAATATGTTTTCTAATATGTTCAACACAGTAAACTTAAGTTACATAATCTTCATCCCCCAATTAAAGTCAATTAATTTACAATCCAGAGGTATAGAATAAGAAAATTGTTCAAAAAAGAATTCCTTTTTACCATTTAAACTTACCAAATCAAAAGTATGCATAACTTTCTTCATAAAAGACAATTACTCTTAGAGGTTTTGAATATTATTATATTAAATATCTAATCATCTTCGTCAGGTACACAAAATCCTTCAGTATTTCTTTCTTCTTCACTTCCACCACAGACAAGACAAGGTCCTTGACTATGGTCTATACAAAAATATTCTTCATGCCAACAACAAAGACAAGCACAAGGCTTACCATAACAAGGTTTACCAATATTATCACTTAAAGGATATTCACTAACCAACTCTCTATTCGATGTCATTTTAAAACAATTTCTTCTGCTCTTCTATAACTGCCTGCCCGTAAACACCATCATAACCTGGCTTGACTTTAATATTTCCAATTCTGTTTTTGATTATTAACTCAATTAGTTTTTCATTAACTTCTTTTTCCCTAAGTTCGGGTTTTTCCACATTTAATAAAATATTTAATTCAGTTCCAAAAGTTTCTATAAGTTTATTATAAATGTCCCAATTTCCCTTGCTCGATAACCCTGTCCCTGTAAAAAGAGAGATTATTTCATGTAAAGGAAGAACCTTGTAAAACGGACGTGCATTTTTTGACATAAACCCTCCATGCCTGTCTGCCAATTCTTCAACTCTGCTGTCAACACCAATAGTCAACTTTTCATTGCAAACAGGGCAAATGTTATCCAATTCTTTTGACTTAGCAGGAGAACAAGAAAAATTGCAATTCCTATGCCCGTCATAATGATACATTCCATAAGCAGGGTCAACTTCGATTGTTGCTTTTATCTGTTTATTTCTAATTGCACTTATAATTTTATTATAAGACAATTCTTCTTTTTCAATATTAAAAATAGTTGCTTCTCTGCCAATTCTCCACGGCCAAAAAGAATGAGAATCTGAAAAACTTAAAATCGCAAAATCATCTAAATCGCTTAATCTCCAGTTCATATCTGGAGAACTTGACAAACCTGTTTCAATTGCATGGATATTCGGCAATTGATAGCCAAAAGCTTCTTTCATTGAATTAAAACCGGATTTACTTCCAAATGCCCCAAACCACGGCGTCCAAAGATGTGCAGGAATTACTTCTATATCTTCAGAAATCTCCATCATATTTTTAATAAACTCGATAGAAGAAACCCCAAAAATCGGTCTGCCATCATAATCCCTTCTGCCTAAAGTATCTAAATAAGAATTAACTTTTTCAGCAATTTCAACACTTGGAACTAACAAAACTAAATGAACTTTTCTGCTCTGTCCTTGTTTATACATTAAAGAAACTTCTCCACTAATTACAAATGGAAAACCTTGAGTTTGTGTCAAACTTGAGGCACCAAAATTCTTTGAATTTTTAGTGTCCTTATAATAATAAAGTCCATTTTTTTCTTTTAATTTTTTTATCTCTTCAAAATATTTTGGGTGGGTAAAATCTCCTGTTCCAAGAACATCAATCCCTTTAATTTTTGCCCATTTGACTAAATTTTCAAAACTCAAATCTTTAGAAGTAGCACGGGAATATTTTGAATGTATATGTAAGTCCGCAATTACCACCATAATAACTCTAAAAAAACAAGCTATAAAAAGATTACTGCAATATCTTTTAATAAAATAAAATTATTAGGGTAAAACAACACTTCCAAGTGAAGGAGTATCTAAAGAGCTTAATTCTGCCTGATAATATTTCTTTTTCTCAAAACCATAAATCCCTGCAAAAATATTCCCAGGGAATCTCTTTATTGCAACATTATAAGATTGTATTGATTCTATATATCTTCCTCTTGCTGTTGCTATTCTATTTTGTGCCCCTGCAAGCTCGTCTGTTAAAGCAACATATTGCTTATTTGCCTGGAGAGTAGGGTAGTTCTCTGCAACAGCATTTACTAATGCAGTTACCCCATTTGCCATCTGTACTCCTGCTTCATCAGTCTTAGCAGTTTGCCATGAATTTCTTAAAGCAACAACATCTTTAACAAAATTTGTTTCTGTACTTACTGCGCTTGAAACAACCGATACTAAATTTGGTATTAAATCTGCTTGTCTTTGGTATTGATTCTCAACTTCACTCCACTTGCCCTCAATATCTTGATTAAAAGTAACAAATTTATTATAATAACCTATGGACATTAAAGCAATTAAAACAGCTAAAACAACAACTCCAATCAATATCTTTGTTTGTGTTTTCATTTTTATAATCTTATAATCTATTTAAGAACAATTGCTTTAAAAACTTTATCTACTTGCTCCTCCTCCTCCAAATCTTCCACCTCCAAAACCCCTGCCGCCAGCATGTCCAATTCTATGTGGGCTCCAAATTCCTCTCCTCCTATGCACTCTCCCTGTGTTTTTTTTAAATATTGTTTTTAAAATAAAATATATAATTAAAAATATTAGAATAACCAGCAATACCCATTTATAATCCTCAGATAATTTAAAATTTCCTCTGGTATTTCCAGAAATAATTTCTTCTTTATTTGAATTTAATGTATAAACAATCTCTTCTGTAAAATAAATTATTCCCTCTGCTGTTTTTCCTGCATCTCTCAAAGGGACGTATCTTTCATCGAGCAATCTTCCAATCTTCGAATCAGGCAATATTCCTTCTAAACCATAACCGGTTTTAACAACAAGTTTATTTTGAGTTAAACAATAAAGGATTAAGAGCCCATTATCCTTATCTTCTTTCCCTATTTTCCAAGAGGAAGCGAGCCGAATTGCATAATCATCATAATCTCCACCACAATCATTTATACTAACAACAACAACTTCTGCTGTCGTAGTCTGCTCAACCCCAATTAATAAACTTCTTAACTCATCTACTTGTGAAAAATTAAATATTCCGGCAAAGTCATTAACGTAGTTATCTTTATAAGAAGGGATAGAAATCTCTTGCGCAAATACAAAAGAAGAGCTAAATAAAATTATGGTAACAAATAAAAAAACCAAAACAGGTTTATCTCTATCCATATTAAATACACTAAAACAAGCTATTTAAAATTAAGTGATTTTATTCTATTATTCTTTCAACACAACATCTTTCAACCCATCTGTTTCAACTTTAAAAACAGTTTCATTATCTGGCAGATTAGGTGAGTCAATTAATTTTGCAACTCTTGTATCTTTTTTTCCTCTTCTTAAGTAAATTCTATAAGTCGAATTATGAACAACAAATCCATTAGCAATATAATTTTCATGAGAAGGAACAGAAAAATCATAAAATAATTCTTTGTTTTTATTTTCATTGATTTTTATCTCTCTGATTTTTTCAAATCTTAAATCAGAATTCAAGATTTTAAATATAAAATCTATTTTTTGCTTTATCTGCCTATCAGATACAGTATGATTCATTAGATGTTTAAATGCAATTTCTAATTCTTTTCTATTAACCCATTTATAATCTTCACCTCTAGATTTTATAATTTTAGATGGCTTAAAACCAGATTGCTTCAGCAACTCCCATAAGTCTTTTCTTTTAACAGGCGTCATTTCCTTAAAATAAGTTTTCAGATAATACTCTTTATATTTCAACAGCTCAGCTTGTTTGTCCAAAACAGTAAAACCTACCTGCAAATAATTCAAAACATCTTTCCCGTCTATTCTAAGAACACTTATCTTTTTTCTTCCAATATCAAACTTTAAAGTCGCTCTTATTCCAAATCTCAATAAAAACAGCTGGAGATATCTTAAAATTTGTTTTTCTTTCTGGGCAATAGTTATCATTGCTCTTTTCTTGTCAATATGCCCTTCAGCATCAATAAATCCCTTGATAAATCCAGAAACAACTTCATCTTTTGATTTGGCAACATAATTAAAAATATCTGGTATAATTAACCTAAAAAAATCTGCAATTTCCTTGGAATTAATATCTAAATTATAACAGTTTTTTCCATTAATCTTGCTTATTTTTCCAGACACATTAAAAACCTCTTTAAATTTTTGATTATAGCATTCAAGAACACCAACTCTTTCATCTCTGAACCTTAGTCCTCTATTTTCTAAATTCCCGTCACCTAAAAAATAACCACAAATTTGTGAAAGCTGTTGATTCATCACACTTGGAAAAAATAAATCTTTGTGTTTATACGTATAAACAGGAATAACTTGAAGTTGTAATCTGCCAGAAAAGCAATCTTGAAGATTATTCAAAGAATTAACAGATGTTGGAAAATTTTGGTTCAAAACTCTCCTCAACTGCCGGTTAGTAATTCCAATTTTAGAGCATATTTCCTCTCTTGAAATATTCTCTTTCTTAAATTCAATCTTTAGCTTATCAGAAGATTCTTTTGAAAGTTTGCCGATTTTATTAACATTAACTAATGGAAGTTCCTGCTCATTTCCTTCAATTGTAATTTTTCCAGCTTGTGCAATAAAATCACCTTCACTTAAATCTTTAGCTTCTACTTCCTCAATATTGAAATTTTTAATTGTAAAAAATCTGTGTAACTCAGAACAATTTATTTGGCAGTCTGTTTTAATATTGTAAATTTTGTCAATATTAGGGTTAACAAAAAGATTTTCGGATTCTGCTTTTTCAATTTTTAAATTATTAAAATTATTTGATAAAATATCACATTTCCCCATTTCCATTATGTTCTTTATACTTCCATCTGCAAGTTGTATCAAGCTATCTCCTGTCAAACAAGCATGTGCGACTATATTCCCCCCAATAGCAGTTGTAGGATCTCCAAACATCATTGCAGGATTTGCCATTACCTGATTTGTAACAAGAACAGCAATATTTCTTTGTTCAGCTAATTTCATCAAATCGTGTAAATACCTGTTCAACCTCTGCTGTCTGTCAGCTAACTGCCCTCTTCCAGTGTATTCGGCCCGAAAATGCGCAGTTAAAGAATCGACAATCAGCAACTTAATGGGCTCTCCTTTTTTTATCATTTCATTAATTTTATCTATAAGTAAAATCTGGTGGTCAGAATTAAAAGCTCTTGCAACAAAAATATTCTTTAAAACTTTTTCAGGATTTGCGCCAATACCTGTGGCAAATTGCTTTATCCTCTCTGGTCTAAAAGTTCCTTCTGTGTCAATATAAACTGATTTGCCATTAGCACCGCCGTTTTCTTTTGGCAATTGAGCATTAACAGCGAGTGATAATGCTAATTGAGTTTTCCCGCTGCCAAATGCTCCGAACACCTCTGTGATTGCCTTGCTTTCAATTCCTCTTCCTCCCAGTAAATTGTCAATATTCTTGCTTCCTGTTGTAATATGATTGATATCCTCTCTCTTTTTTTCAAACTCTGATGCATCCATAAATCCCAAGTCAAGCATCCCTCTTGTAGCCTGAATTGCTTTTCTTGCTATGCTCTCACTTAAACCAGAAATCTCTGAAAGTATTGGAGGGGATAAAACAGCAATCCCCATTAAATCATAAATCCCTGCAGCTTCAAGTTTTGCAATTGCAGCAGGCCCTATACCTGGAATATCAGACAAAGAAGGTTCGTCATCTTTTTTAACATCTTTTTTATCTGGCATACTAAAACCTCGATATCCTAATTTATAAAGATTATCTCAATAACAAGTATGCTTTGAAAGATATGCTTTAATCTTTATACCCTTTAATAACTCCAAAGTAAATTCCAGCAGATATCATTAAAATTGGCATTCCAGCTTCTAAAAGTTTATTAGGGCCTATTTCTCTTAATAAATGAGGCAAATAATGACGCACATGCTTATAGTGTGAATGGCCTCTATAACTAAGATGATTACCGTTAGTAACTGAACTACCCCCTTTCACTGTCTCAATTCTTTTGCCAATATCTCGCTGTCTTCTATCTATCATGTTAAATAAATATATTAATTAGCCTTTTAATTATTTGCTTATTAAAAAACCTTTGATAGAAACAATAATATATCAACTAAAACAAAAGTGAAAAATATACCTCTTTCAGCAACTCCTCCAGAGTTTAATGTGCCAGCAGCTTTTTTTGAATAAGGCCAAAAAGGAGTTATTCCCATTTTAGTAAAAGAATCTGCTATTAAATGCAGGGAATAACCTAAGAAAAAACCAAATGCAATAACTGGGATAAAAATAGCAAAAAACAGAGAAATAAAAATTGCAAAAGTTAAACTATGTATTACCCCCCTATGATTTGTGAAAACTTGGACAATTTTTGAAAATGCCAGATTCCCAATTTTTGTAAATCTTGTATCTAAATCAGGAATAATTGTGGCGACCAACACCATAACACTAAATATTAATGGATTGTTAACAACAGGAAAAAACAGAATAATTGCAAATACTGCAATTGCCAAATGAGTTTTAAGTAACATTTCCCTATTTGCCCAGCACTTCAATTAACTTATCCAAATCAATTTCTTCTACCTTATTTATCATAAGCTCGGTTGTATTAAAAAGGTTGTTGTTTCTTACATTAGCACAAAAATAAGCTTCTTTGCCAATTAATTCCAATTTCTTATTCATGAAAATATCAGGAGAGTTTATTTCTTCATCACTAAAGCCAATTTCTTTAATCTGCTCTCCAAAAACAACCCCCCGAATACTGCCACTTCCGTCATCCAGCACTATCCCAACTAAAGCTCTTTTTTCAGGAATTACACTTCCATGTTCATGGCAGTTGCCATCAACAACCTTTTTCTTGCATTCAGGGCAAACTTCAAAAAATCTTGGTTCAAAAATCTGAACAATAAATCCTCTTATCTTTACACTTTCGCCAGGTTTTAATTCAGATATATTTTTTTTAGGAATTTTTCTCTCTGTCTGAACATTTTCAACTAATTCCCTGCTTATTTTAATGTCTGAAAAACCTCCAAGATGCAGTTCGTCATTTCTTACAGAAGCATTTGAAATTTCAACAACATCCCCTAAACTTAGTCTATTAGTTTCAAAAAGAGCTATATGATTTGTATCCCATAAAACTGTTCTTATATTGCCTGTATCATCTGCAATAGTCATTGAAAGAACCTTTCCAGTATTCCCGCTTTTAGAAACAAAATCTTTCGGAGAGTTCAGCTGAATTATCTTGCCAATAAGATTCGCCTTTTTCATTCCAGAATAAAGTTCAGAAATTTTTACTTTCTCCTTTTCAAATGATATCCCCAATTCAGAAGCAACTATCTGGGCACTTCCTTCTTTACTTATTAATCCTGAAAGCTTAGCGCATTTAGCTTCTACTTTCCGGATTACTTCTTCTGTTGTCAATCCAGAAGCTCTAGCAATTTTATCAACAAGCTGTTCATAATTTGGCAACATTTTCACTCTTTTTAATCCTCTTATTTTTAGTTATAATTGTTAGAAAAAGATTGTTTTTAAGTATTATGCCACGCCACTAATATCCAAAACCTTTTTAAATAAACTTTGTTATGAAGTGTCATGGGCGCTGCAGCAGTTAAAATAAAGATAATGCCAAATTCTCCAGATGCTGATTTAAACAACATAGAGAGCAAAGCAGTTAAAATTATAGAAGGTAAAAAAGGCAGAATAGCTTCTAAAATACACGAGCCAATAGCTTTTGGCTTAAAGGCAATTCTAATCACATTTGCATGGACAGAAGATGCTGACAGAGATGCGCTGGAAGTGGAGTTAAATAAAATAAAAGATGTCAGCAGCGCAGAAATAATTGATTTCAGACGAGCTTTTGGCTGAGAAGAAACTTATAATATTATAGTGAATCCGAAAGCGGGCAGAGCGTTTGTTAAAAATAGATTAATCGTTAACAAAAAAGGAATATTTATATACTTTAGGTTAATAGTTTACTTATGGTAGATTTAAGTTTAAAGGCAAAAAATTATTTTATAATTGGCAATCTAGCAGAAGAGAGAAAGATGTTTGATGTGGCTTGCACAAATTATTTTAAATCTCTTGCAGCAATTAATGATTTTGTGCTCTCAAAAATAAAGTTATTCCCAAAAGATCACAATGATAGATTTTTAATGCTCAAAGAAAAAGACTCTTTCCTGTATAAACTGACATCCTCTCTTTTTCTTGTTTATAGAAGAGCTTACACAAGTGACTTAGGTAAAGAAGAAGCTGTTTCATTAAGATTAAAATTAATAGAGGCATTTAAATATGCAAAAATTGAAATTGTCAAAGAGTAAAGAAATAATCAAAGCTTTAAAGCCTAAAATAAAAGGCAACATAATTGATATTTTTATTATAGGTTCAAGCATAAAAAACAAATTAACCCCCAGAGATTTAGACTTAATTGTACTATTTAAAGAAAAAAATATGAACGAAGTTCAGGAAAGTCTTTACAATATCAAAGAAAGCTTAAATAGAGAAAAAGAAATCCACATAGAGCCAATATTCGCAGAGTCGATATTTAAAGAAAAAATTTTACTAACTGTACTGCATGAAGGATTTAGCTTAAAAGAAAGCAGGTATTTATCAGAAGTATATAATTTCGGAGCTTTTTCAATATTCTCTTTTAATTTGGAAAATCTTTCAAAAATTGATAAAGTAAGGTTTGCACAAGCTCTTTATGGAAGAAAAAAAGATGGATTACTCCAGCTAGAAAAAGGAGTTTCTCTCGGGCAGGGAAGTTTCATGGTAAATGTGGAAAGAGAAGAGGTATTTAAGGAATTAATGAAAAAATGGAAAATTAACTATAACTATAAAAGGGCATTTGTTATTAATTAACTAAAAATAACATAAAGTTAGTTAATTGTTAATGATTAATGGCAATAATAAATAAAAAAACAATTAAACTAGAACTAAAAAAAGAAAAATCTAAAATAAGCTCTGAAGCCCTAAATATTTTTATAAATAACCAAGAAATAGAAATAAAAAAACAATTAAAGATACTAACAAGAAATGCAAAATTATCTGGAAGAAAAACCATACATCCAGAAGACATTGATGATATGCAATAAGACAAAAGCAGAAATAATTGATTTCAGACGAGCTTTTGGCTGAGAAGAACCTTATAATATTATAGTGAATCCGAAAGCGGGCAGAGCGTTTGGTTAATCTGCTGTCAAGATTTTTTTAATTTTAAACTTATCAGTTATCTCTTTAATAGCTTTTAAAAAAATAGTTTCAAAATCAGGGCTAATTTCAATTAATCCAGGATGCAGTAAAACCCCGCCATATTTTCTTAATAATCCATAATTGCCTTTTTTTCCATTAAGCATATAATTAAACCTTACTTTATCTTTTTTCTTTAGTTTAGTCAGAGAATAAGATATCTGCAAACGAGGGGTAAAACCAAAAGACTTTGCAAAAAAATCTCCAGATATTAAACTTTTACCAGAAATCAGTATATTCTCTTTAGCAAAGTTTGATTCATTAAAAAAAGAGGATATATCAAATGAAGTTACATGTATGGGTATATCTGAAACTTTTTCTAATTGTTTTTTTATATTTTGAGATTGAATTAGCTGCTCTTTAACAGGTATTTTCCAAAATATTATTGCAATATCAACATCATTAGGGGTATCACTAGATATAGACGAGCCAAATTGCACTATATCAACAACATCCTTACTATAGTTTAATTTTAGTTTCTTTTGCCATAAATTCTGCATCTTCTTTAATAACCTCTGCTAATTCTTTAGTCATAACCTGAACATAACTATTCTGATAAAAAGGAAAATCCTTATCAATTAAATCATAAACTTTTGGAAATTGCTTTTTAGTTATAGAAAACCTTGAAATATGTGAAGAAGGTGAATACCCTATATGCTGCAAAAGATATAAATCAGTCAAAGAAACAAGGCATTTAAAAAATAAGACAACTGAAGAGTTATATCTTTGTTTTTTTAAATCATCTTCGCCAGAATTAAAGTACTCTTTTGCATTTTTTATTAAAATATCTTCTTTCATACCAAGTAAGAAAATTCTTCTATATTTATAAACTTTTCTACCAAGTAAGAAAAATCACACTTTTTGTTAATATTTTCTTACCAGATAAGAAAAAAATAAACAATCATAAAACTTAAACTCCTCTTGACTTAAGTTCTACATCATGAATTTGTTCAACAGCTTTAGCTTTCATCTCTCTCAGTTTTTCTTTTTCTCTTTTATATTTATGCCTTAATGTTCTTCCAAGTTCATTCATAAACAAAATATAAGCATACATTAAAGCAACTAGTACAGCAATTAAAATAATTACCTTAAGGTTGCTTGTTAAATACGGACTTAAACTTTCTGCTATTTTTTTCATTAAATCAAATTGCGCAAGTATAAAAGCAACAATAAATCCAGCTAATATAGAAATCCAACTATATATCTGAAAGCCATTTTTCAATCCATAAGCTACAATAATAAAAAAACAAATCCAAATTGCAATAGAAAGAAAGAAAATCCAAGATAAAGAATATTCAACTCCAAATATAAAATTAAAAACAGGACTAAGATATTCAAAAAAATTACTTATGCCAAGTAAAAATCTTCCAAAACTGCTATTATCTAAAAAACTATCCCATTTATCCTCGATTGCCCACTTAACTTCATCAGGATCTGTATATTTCTCAACTTCATCAGCAACATCTTCAATATCCCTGTATGCCACAGCCCCGACACTACTAATACTATTAGCAATAAAAGCACATAACAATACTGCCACCAACAACAAAACAAAACTCTTTCTCATAGAATAATAAAGGTTAAGGGAATTTTTAAAGTTTGGGTTAACTTTCTAATTCAGCAAGTCTCTTCATAATCTCTTTCTTACGTCTTTTAGCGTTATTTACTTCCTGTCTAGAAGCATTAATATCGGAGATTAGATCATTTGCATTACGTAAATCCCCATAAAGCTTAGATTTTGCAGCTAAATCGCTCCCCGCCACATTTTTACTTATCTGAAGACTTTGGGTTATCCTATGCAAAGTTCCATCAAAATAAAAAAGAGCAAGAGAGACTATCCCAACAACACCATAGGAAAGGGCTATCTGTTTATTAGTAGAAAATTTAATAATAGATACAGAAAGCAAAATTCCCCCGTAAGCAATCCAAGCCATCCTTCTAACCATAGCATTTTTTATAAAAGAAACTACAAAAACATAAAGCCCAAATGGGATAACAATAATCAATGCAGACATAGCAGTAGTCGATGGAGCAGCCATAACTTCTATAAGATTATCTGGCATAAATCTTACTCCAAGAATACTAATAAGAGTTGCAACTAAAAAGTTTACTAAATTATTTTCCTCAAAAATACCAATAGTATTCATAAGGGCAAAAAATATCATTAAAAATGTAAGAAAGATTAGTCCCCGAATAAATATATCTGTAGAATCTCCAAGCAGAACTACAAAAATAGGTTTAGCAACCCCAGAAATAATATCAATTATGTCACTAACTGCTTGTCCTGGATTAGAACTCTTAATACTATCTAATATACCTGCAGAAACTAAGGAGATACTTAATAAAAATAAGATTATAGAAAATAAAACGATGAAAATAATAAGGTTGTTATGATTCTCTCTTTTCATATTAATAATAAAACTAGATTGTTTATAAATATTGCTTTAATCAATTTAACGAAGGGCTTTTGCTCTTCTTTGAAGTGTATCTATTCTTCTTTGAATTCTTCTTGCATCAGCATCGCCAGTAGCGTTAGCAAGATCTGTAGTCAACCTATTCATCTCGGTGTTAATATGTGCTCTCTGGGCAGCAAGCTCACCAACTCTTGTACTTTCAATAGCTCCCCCGATTATTAACCTTCTTATATGCCTATCTAAAACAATTGCTAAAACAGCAAGTAAAGCAGTTCCTAAATAAATCCAACCAAGATTAATTGTCCACGCTAAACTATTGGGGATATTTTGTCCTGCAACACTTCCAATATTTTCTGGAGATAAACTGTTCCACCTAACCATAGCCATACCAATATAAATTACAACATAAGCAGACCAGCAGACCTTTCTAATATAAGAAGCATCAAAACTCTCAACAAAAACAGCATATAAAACAAAAGGCAAAATAGTAGTAATAGCAATTCCAAAAACCCCTGTTGGCAACCAAATAAATTCAATAAGTGAACTACTATCCATAAATCTTATTGCAAGAATAGACATTAAAGTAGCAAGAATAATTGGTATATATTGATATTCTTCAAAAATAGGAACTCTTCCAACAATAGTATAAATAACAGCCATAAGAATCAAGAAAAATAATATTTTAACAACTAAAAGTTCTGGGGCAGTAGAAATATCTCCCAATAATAAACCTCCTAACGGCTGAAGTGTTTGTCCAATATCTTTAAAAAATGCTTGTGTGCTTGTTACAGAACTTGTAGGCATTCCGGTAATTACATTTCCTGTTAAACTCTTAGCAATAGAAAAAATAATTCCAGCTAAAACAATTATCCCTATAATTATAAAAAGAATAACAATCCAACTATCTTTACTTTTCTTAGAACGATTAACTGTCTTTGCCAACCTAACCCTCTTTTTCATATCTTATTAACAAAAACCTTATTTATAAATATTTCTTTTGTCTGCAACTTTTGTTTATTTCTTAATATTTTAAATCATCTTTGCCAACAAGAATATTTTTAAACAGATTAATCTTTAATAGACTATGAGTAAAAAAGAGAACAATATATTATTTTATGGATTAATAATTATACTAACGATTTTTACAATCCAATTAGTTTCTGCACAATATTATGGTAATAGTGCACTAAGTTATATTGACTTAGGACAGGGAATGAGAGATTTAATTGATCAAGTTGTAAGAATAACTACACCGATATTTGAAGTTTTACTAGGAGATTATGATTCTGGAAGTGAATTGTTCTTTACAAAAGTTATGTTCTTAATATTAATTTTTATTGTAATCATGGCAATAATGCAGAAAGTTGCAATATTCGAAGGCAATAGAGGAGCAACATTCGTCATTTCTTCAGTAATCTCAATTATCGCTACACGATTCCTTACAGACAATCAGCTTATCCAAGGTATACTTCTACCATACGGGGCACTAGGTATTGCAATTACCACTATCTTTCCTTTCTTGATATTTGGATATTTTATCTACCATACAGAAATGAGCGGAATGGGAAGAAAACTATCTTGGACTTTTTTTGGAGTTACATTTATTGTATTATGGTTATATAAATCAAGTGAAATAGGGGCATTAGGAAATCAAATTTACTTCTGGACAATACTTGCAATTGGGGTTTTGATTATTTTTGACAAACATGTTAATGCATACTTCCGCGGAGAAGATGTTAAAAAATGGATGGAAAGTTCTAAAGATAGAGAAATTGCAGATCTTCAAGTAGAGTGGGCAAAATATGAACCAATTGATAGTCCTCAAGCAGAAAGACAAAGGAAAAGAATACAAAAAAGAATGCGACGTCTCGGCGGGGGTTTACATAAATAATTTTATAAAAATATTATAGTTAAAAACTATCTTCTTCCCATTCTTTGATAACCTACAACTGTTCGGCGTTTGCCTTGCCCTTCAAATATAGGAACCTCAACAGCTGTTCTTCGTCTGCCTGAAGAATTTCTAACAAGATATAATCCTGCAATTAAAATAACGCCCCCAACAGCCATCAGTACTAACTTATTAATAGAACTAATAAAAGGAAGAAATTTAACAACTTTAAGATTAATAAAATCAAGACTTGATGCAAATACTGCAAGTCCAATCAAGCTAACAACATATCCTGCAATTTTATTTGTTCTCATCTTCCCTCTTTTATATAAATTAATAATATCCCAGATATTTAAAGCTTATGATAAATCACAAAATATAGAATCGATTAAAAAATTCTGCTGTTCACTCCACTCCTTATCACTATGTGTTCTTACATACTCTGCCCAAAATTCAACAAAGTTAAGTCTATCATCTTTATTACTCATTCCAGGTTTCATAAATTGTTTATTATTCATGCATTCTCCTTTTTTCAAGAATAATTCTTAATCTCTCGCTTCTCCACATCATATTCCATTATACAAATAACAATCGAAACTATAAAAAATTATGTATACAGCAAATATTAAATAGTTTCAAAACCACATATTTTTATGTTAACCCAAGAACAAGCAAAAGAAATAAAAAACCAGCTGTTAAAACAACTGGATAAATTTCCTGAAGAGCAAAGAGAAGAGCTAGAAGAACAAATAGAAGAAATGGATGCAAAAGAACTCGAAGAATTTCTTGTTAAAAATAAAATTGTTAGTGATAACAATGAAACCAATAGCCCATTTAGGGCAATTATTGAAGGCAAAATACCCAGTTATAAAGTAGGCGAAAATGAAGGTGCAATTGCTGTTTTAGAAATAAACCCCATTTCAAAGGCTCATTTACTAATAATTCCAAAGCAACCCGCTACAAACAGCCATATCCCAAAAGAAGCCCTGGGATTAGCAGAAACCATGGCTAAAAAAATAAAAATAGAATTTAATGTAAAAAAAGTAGAGATTATTCCCTCTAAAATTTTAGGGGAAACAATAATTAATGTTCTTCCAGTTTACAATGGGGAGAATTTAGAAACAAAAAGAGAAAAAGCTTCTGAATCAGAGCTAAAAGAAATACAGCATCTTTTGATCAAAGAAATTGCAAAAGAAAAGGTAAAGAAAACAAGAATTAAAAAGGAAGTGTCAGAAAAAAAGCCAAGAAAACCCAGGAAAAAATCAGAAGAAAGGGCAGCTTTGCCAAAAGCTCCAGTAAGAATACCCTAAAACTTTAATTGCAATAGTAACTAAAAGCGCTATTAAAAATGCAGGACTGAATGGAACTCCATATTTAACAACAACTTTTTTCTTATAATGCTTCTGAATAAATTTTAACTGTTCTTCTGTAATTCCTTCCCAATGAGGTTTGATTATCCTTTTCCCAATTTTAATTGGATTTACCATCCAATCTCCAACAGTTAGAAAGCGAACATCGACAGATTTAATCATGCACGTATTTTCAACAGCTTTAGTATAAATTAGGAGTATAGGAAATATTAAAATAACAACTGAAAATAAAGAAAATAAAATTTCATTAAAAATAATCATTAATACAAATAAAGCAACTGCTATAGAGATGAATATCAAAAATATTTTTTTATTAACCTTGACTTGTTTTTTAAATTCTTTTGCAAATTCTTTTCTTTTTACAAACGCAATAACAAAAGTATAAGCTAAACTGTAAAAAGCTCCTCCTGCAAGCAATGCAATTAAGAAAACAAATAATAAAAGAGTATTTTCACAAACACTTGCGCCAAATAAAACAACAGCTCCAAGGGCAATCATAAGCTTTGCATCTCCTCCTGCAAAAATCCTGGCATAATAAAATACATATGCTAAGATAAAAAACAAAATAAATCCGATTATTCCAAACAAAATAACTTCGTAATTTCCAGAAAAAATGCTGTAAAAAAGTCTGTAAGCTAAAGCAAATATAACTAAAGAAAAATTAGTCCAGTTAGAAATCTCAGTTGTTTTAAAATCCTGAATAATTGCAATTACAACATATATTAACGCCAGCACAAAAAGGAACCATATCATTAACTAAAAAAAATAAAAACCTTTATTAATCTTTCTTACGAAGTATATTAATGGAAAAAGAGGCGAAGAAGTATTTATTCTGGAGTTTGATTTTTCTAGTTATAATAATATCTTATTTTGTATTAAAAGATTTTTTAGTTGCTCTTGCCAGTGCATTTATTCTTGCATATTTATTAATCCCGTTTCAGAATAAAATATCAAAAAAAATACCAAAGCAGATTTCTGCTTTAATCTTAGTGATTCTAATTCTAATTGTTATGCTGGCATTGCTGGCAATAATAGCAGGCACACTGATAACTCAACTTTCAAATGTAATTAATAATCCTATGGGTTTAGCAAAATTAAAAGAGATTGTAAGAGTTTTTGATTATAATAATATTATTTCAGAAAACCTGTCCCTAATACTTTCAGAAACAGGAAAGTTTTTCTTTAACTCAATTTCTTCAAAAATTTATAAATTTCCAAATATAATTCTTTCATTATTTATATGCATGTTTGCAACATATTATTTGTTAATTGACTGGGGCAATATAAAGAAAAAACTAATAGGATTATTGCCATTTAAAAATAAAAAAGAAATTGTAAAAGATATGGAAAAAACAACAAAACAAATAATAACTGGAACACTAATTATAGCAATAATAGAAATAATTTATGCATTTATTCTCTTTAAACTGTTAGGATTTGAATATTCTCTCTTGCTTGCATTTTTAATAGGAATATTTGCATTTATCCCATTGCTTGGCCCTATGTTAGTATGGGCGCCAATGGCTCTCATATCTATATTTTCTGGAGAATATGTTGTTGCAGTACTCTTAGTTATCTTTGGTTTAATTCTTAGTTTTGGAATTGATAATCTTCTGAAAGCTAAGATAATAGGCAAGAAAACAGCAATTCATCCTGTAATAATGTTGGTGGGAATATTAGGAGGATTAAAATTATTTGGGCTAATTGGGTTTATCCTCGGCCCAATAATATTAGAAGTTCTTTTAACAATAATCAAGAATATCCCAAAAGAAAAGTGAAAACATAAAAGTAATAATACCACTCGCTACGCTCGCTTTAGTTAATTATGCTATATCTTTCCCTAGCTTTATGCGAGTTGAGTGGCAATTATCAGTAGAACAAATGTCGATTTTACCTATGTTAAAAGATTCTTAGCGGAGAAATCTGCCATAGGCGATTTCGAAGCAAGATAATAAATGTTGATTCTTAACCCAATTAACTCAAAAATCAGTTTGCCCTGTTCTGTCCGCCTTTCTTATACCCTCGCAGCTTTCTCTTCTTCCTCAAATCATTCTTAGTTCTTCTTTTCTCAGGACAGCAATAATCCGATGACATTTTGAATTCACGCTTGTTTATTTAATATAAGAATAAATAAGTTATTTAAGTGGCATATTGACAACCAACAGTATCGAATCCATTACAATCAGAATTACATTTTAAATCATTACCTAGTACACTAAGTCCATTACTAAGAGATTGGCAAGTCTTTCCTCCTAAATCAGTTCCGTCACATTCTTCACCAGCATCTTTAACATTATTTCCACAATTTAAGAATCCTGCACATTTAACCCCATTAACTTTAGTATCTTTAGCAGTTTCTAATGCTCTGCCAGTTTTACCTTCTGCTAATTGTAAACATTTTCCTTTTGCATCCATTGCCCCAACATATGTAGCACAATCAACTATAGAACCCTCTAGCCTCTCTAAGATAAATGGCTTAATTGCATTTGAATCGCAGTTAACCCACTGCTTTTCTCCGTCTAAATCAACTTCAACAAACCTGCACCAAACACCTGGCCTGTTCTGATTAACAGCTAAAACACAAGATTCTGAAACAGCTTCAATTGTTTGTCCTGAAAACCATCCTGCAAGCCATTGCAGTGGACTAAAACCTGAAACTAAAGAGAATATTACTAAAACTGCAGCAATAACCACAACACCAATGCCAATAAGAGTTCCGATACCCGGACCACCACCTTCTCCTTTTTTATTCACCATCTTTCCACCTTGTAATCATACTAATTTTATTCTATTTATAAATGTTTTTATAATGCAGGAGTACATAAAATTTACATCCAAATAATAAAGATACAAGTACATAATAAAATAAAACAAAAACATATTGAAAAGATTTCCTGCAGCTAACTAAAGATAAAATAAACTTAACTGCTCGTTTCAATTATTTTAACATAATTATACTCAACACGGGTTTTTTCATCATCGCTAACTGCAAATAATTTTAAATTAACAAGCACTTGAGCTTTTTCACCTTTAACAAAAATAATCTCTGTTTCATCAATTTGTTCATAGACATCACTCATTTCACTAACAGGATATTCTTCAGATTCTAATTTCTTTTTAGATATTTCAGATTTTAAATTAGCAATAAATTCTTCCCTAGTCTTAGATTCAGAAAATGCTCTATCAATAGCATCTTGAATAGAAATATCTAATATTGCTTCCTTAATATAAACTTCTTCAACATACTTATAATCATTAGCATTTCCAGAAAGTCCCTTTCCCTTAGAATAAAATCCAAACCACGACACACCAATTAATAACACAATCCCAATTACTAAAATTGTTATTGCTATCGGAGTGCTTGCTTTTTTATTTTCCATTGTAAAAATAAATATTAACTTGATTTCCCTTGCTAGTGCCTAAAAGGATTTTACGCGCTTCTCTGTACTCTCCTGTAGGTTCATTTAAACACAATGTTTGCGAAGTTAAACATCCTTGACTATCTTTTAAAACAAAAATATTTTCCTTTCCTTGCTCGCCTACATTTTCAATGCAAAATTTATAATTAGGATGTTGGAAAATATCAGTGTATTTATGAATTGCGCTACAAAGATTATCATATCCTTCTTTTGCATCTTTACATTCTTCTGAATCAGAATAATACTCTCCTCCATAAAAACGTTTATCATCTGCCCATGCAGATATTAGATTTTTATTCTCATCAATAAAAAATTGTATATTCTTAATAACTGCAATATCAGAGCCCGCCTCTTCTTCTGCGATTATTTCATCTGAACTTAAGTTTTTTGCAATCCAGAAACTTCCTGCAATATACAACAGCATCATGAAAGATATTATAACCGTTGCAACTATCCATGTCAAAGTGCTTCCTATTTCCATTCCTGCTTTATTATTCATAGTCTTTCACCTAAATTATTTGAACCTGATTTAATAGTTAAAATCCCTTTTTTTATTTCATCATTTTCATTGGTATAATAAACAATATAGCTACTTGTAAAACATCTTGCGTAATCTTTAGATTTATCTGATAAATAACACTGAATTTCAAAATCAGAATCTCCTTTTAAAATTTCTTTTATTTTTTCATTGCTATTAAAATCAGCTAAAGTAATATTAATATAAAAATATCTTTTATTTAATTCAGAATCAATATTGCATCTGTCAAATAAATTAAATTCGTCTTTTACAAAATCTTTATCTAAATAAGTATTATCTACTAAACATCCTCCTATATTTTCTGAAATAACTTTAGCTTGATTTAATCTTAAATCAGATTCGATAGAAAAAAATATCCAAACACCTGCTAAAATTCCAAAACCAACTATTATCCAGATTAAAATCATCCAGAAAGAAAGTACTTTTATCCCCATCATCTCAGCTTTTTTGTTCATTATTATCCTCATCTAAAATTAAAATATTTAACATTAATCCACTGTCAGATTCTGAAAATTGATAATCTACTTTATTTGTTGAGACAATTGGAAAAACATATCCATCGCTCCTAGAATCTAATTTAACAGTTACTTTTTGGTTGCTGACATCTAATATTTCTTCTAATCTAACATCCTCTTCAAATTTTTCAAATTCTTTTACATTTAAAGCAATTTTAGTTTCTGGCTTGGAACTGTCAATTAACAAAGCTATTTTTTTAGAATACATCTGTTCATAATACGCACTTCCAGAAGTTTTAACATGAACAAATGCAAACATTCCTATTAAAAATATTGCTGTAAGTATTAAAAAAATAATTTCTGCATAAATATTGTCCCCGCTCCCTTTTTTATTCATAAAACACATAAGGAATAACAATTAATAAATCTAACGAGTTAAGGTGTGAAGATAAATTCATTACATCTAAGATTATTATCATCTGCAGTTAAATAGTATATGTCATAAGGATATATTTGTGGAGGTCCGTAATATCTCTTTACATTAGAATCTTTATTTCCAACTTCTCCAGCTTCGCTATAGTCTGGCATAACAGAGAAATAAGTAACTCCTGTAGCTAGAGCTCCTGCGCCAATAGTCCATGTAACAGGCCCTCCAAAAACAAGAGCAAGAGTAGTTACACCCCCGCCAAGACTAAGTATAACTGGCATCTGCCAATTTGCTTTATATCTCATCTGAAACAAAACTACTTGTTGTTTAGTTAAATCAACTGTCCATTCTGACGGCCAGTTATCTGGCAAAGGTTGTCCTAATTCTTTTTCATACCCCTCTTTTAAAAGTTCAGAAATACCTTTTAAAATCTCGTCTGAGCTTTTAACACCATAAACAGATTCTAACATAGATTTTCCAGATGAAACCTTCTGAGTTTCAAGTTTTTTATAAATGCTATTATAATTAACAATCCTAATTTTAGCTTTAGCTTCATCATCAAAAGATATTCTAGCACATAGCCCGCAATAATTAAGTGTTTTAGTATCACTAGGCAAAAAATTCTTATCCCCGCTTCCAATCATATTATCGCATTGATAAATTACATCTGCCAATTTTTCCGCAATTTGTTCCATAGCTTTGCTTGTATCCCTATCAAGTTTAACTTTAGTAACTTTTTGATCTTTTGCAAGATAGTTAAATTCTTCGCAATCATCTCCAGACATTGTCATGCATATCTTTTTAGTAGTGCATTGCAATGGAACATATTTACCTCCTTCTACAGGCCCCCAAGTAATTGTATTTCTAAGATTAATAGATTGGCTGCACGCAACATCTTCAATATTTATATCTCCAGAAAAAAATTTTGAATAAGCTAACATAACTAAAACAAAACTCAAAACTAACATAACAACTCCCATAACCCACCAGACAGTCTGCCCTCTTTTATTCATAGAAATAATAAATAAGATGGCTTTATATTATTTACTCTAATAAAATCACCAAAAATATTTATAAAAAGCATACCCAAGAACAATTGAAACTAAAAGAAAAAATATAACCCAAATTAAGATTCTCACCAACTCATTACCTGCTTCTTCTGCTTTTTTATTCATTTTATTGATTTTTTGGAACAATCCACAAAACATCGTCTTCTAAAGATATCTGAAGCTCTGCTTTATTATCCAAAAGATGACCATCAATAAAAATAGGAGATTTATATTTATCTAGTGATGTAAGTTTAGAAAGTTTCTTAAATAACTCATTAAAACTATCAGAATTATCACTCTCAATCGGATTTGCTACATCACCTATAGAAAAAATAGTTGCAATAATATTCCCGGCAACACTAAGGCTAAGAGATGAAGAAACAACTACTTCTCTATGTTTTACTTCTCCACAAAATCCTAAAACCTCACAACCTGCAGCAACTTCTTCAACAGAAGACAATTTATACGTTTTATAAACTCTTTCAGCATTGTCAATACCATCAAAATATCCTCCTCCAGAAGCGCTAAAATAACAAAGACACAAACAATTTTCCCAATTAGAACATTTATTAGGTTTAACATCTTCATAAGGCCATCCAATTACCATCCAACTCTTCGGATAAAGAAGAATATGCGATAAACTCTGCCCTTCTTCTAAACTATTAACCTTATTCATAATTTCATCAAACTGCGCTTTTGCCTGCTTCTTTTCTTCATTCTTCTTATTCATATCATACAGCTTCATAGAAAGCCCGATAAGAAGCGCTATGCAGAGTGCAGCTACAATTAAAGTTATAACTGCATTTCCAATCAACCATGACGCTTTTTTTGATTTCATTTGCATGCCTCAATTAATCTGTCTTTAATATCTCTTACCCCGACTTCAATCTCAGTTGCAATTTTATCATCACTAATTTGTTTCCAGTCACTTATAATCCATGGTTGCCCCGACTGCTCTAAAACATAAATCTCCCCAGTATAATCTATTCCATAAACAACTCCTTCATTTTCTTCAGCTTTCATATAAGCAAATATTTTTTTATTAATATCTGACGGATTAATTGTGCTTTGTTCTCTAGCACTCAAAAAAGAGTCTGTAAATAGCCTTGGCCAAAAATAAATATTGCTGACAACGGCATTATCCAAAGAATCCTGATATGAGTTTATTATTTGTTCTTTCACAATAGGGATTGTAACTTCATAAAATCTTAGCTCTCCAATAGTTTTTTTATTCAGATTATCTTTAGGCCAATAAGCATAAGTATATCCATTAAAAGTAGATTCAAACCCATTAGAAGTAAATTCTATTTTATAGCTTTTATCGTCATAAATCAAAACAAGATTATCAATTGCCTTTTCCAAAGAATCTTTAAGTCCCATATTAAAAATCATTTCGTCTGTTGCAACATTATCCTCAATATCTACCCACCCTCCGTTGTTTAAAACTTCTAATCTTCCTTTTTTCAAACTATAAGGTTCGTCGTCAAAAGGCTGACATCTGTCAAAATCCACATCTTCATTGTCAACTGTGTTCTGATTATTATCTGGTGCATCTGGAATAAATGTTTCTACTAGCCAAGGCAAACCAAATTTCATAAAAAGAACAATAGCAAGTATAACACTGACAATAACAATAATAGTTTTAAGAGTGTAATCAATTTCTATTTCTGCTTTCTTATCTTTATTTAGCAACTTCCGAATAAGCATTTTATATAATCTATCCAGCCTCCTCCTTTACTCCATAAAATTCCTATGATAATTGCTATAATGATAAAAACCACAAGTCCAAGTATCCACCACCCAAGCTCATCAATACCAATAGCTTTTTTACTCAACCTCTTCATAAACTAACAATATAAAACCAATTAATAAAGTTTTAGGATATAAATGCACCATGCGGGAATCGAACCCGCATCCTGAACTTGGGAAGCTCATGTTCTGCCACTAAACTAATGATGCATATCTATTTTAAGAAAATCAAGAATTTTAACTTTTCTGTTTTTAGTTAACTATAACGTTCGCTATAGATAATAATATCGTACATTAATTATATGGTAACAAACTAAAGAAATTGAGCAGTAAAATAGCAGTCTGTCACATTATAAAGAGCGAAGCAAATTTTTATATTTATTTAATGCAAGTAAAATCAAATGTGATTAGAGCAGTAAGCATCAGTAGAAAAGTATGTTTTCACATTAACAAGAGCGAAGCAAATTTTATTTAATGTAAGTAAAATCAATGTGAATTAGAGATAAGCATCAGTAAAATAGCTGTCTTATAGATTAAGAAAATAGTTAATGCTCTTAATATCATTATCCCCCAATCCCGCCAAGGGCAAAAGAAGCAAGGAATGAAAGGGAAACAATAGCAATAATTGCTAAAAGAACATACAGCAAAATTCCTCTTTTCAAATTCTTTCCTAAATCATAAGTTTTCTTCAGTTTGTCTTCACCAGAATCAATAGTAACCAAAACTCCAGTCAAAATAAAAATAACCTGGATAATATAAACTCCAATGGCAATCTGCATATAATATGGGGGAATCATCTCTAAAATATCAAATAAATTTGTAATCCCGACCATACTCATATACCCGGATTCTTCACCGCTTTCAGCAACTAAATCAATAATTGTATTAAGTTTATTTAATATCAAAGCAATCATTCCAGTTAAACCAATTACAATTCCAGATAATAAAGGTGCAAGGAAAGTCATATTCCCTTTCATATCTGAAACAACTTCTGCCAGTAAATCTCTTAATCTGCTTGTAACTTTATCTATATTTTTCATATACTCAGAAATGCTCATTAAACTTTCAGCAGCAATAGTCAGGCCTTTTTTAACACTTTCAAGAAGTATCCTCATGCTCGACGCAATTAATTGAGAAGGATAATAAATAATAGCCCCTCTTCTATTATCAAATATTGCCTTTTCCAAAGACATCCCCCCATGATGAATATTAACATTAACTATTCTGAAAAAATCAGCTGTCTTCTGCCCTTTTGTAGATTCTGCAACTTTTGCAAATGCAATTTCTGCAGGATGTCCGTCTCCCAGCCTGTTCCCCAACTGAAACAAAGAATTAGTAAACTCTTTTTCAAGTTCTTTTGTCTTTTCTCTTGCTTTGATTAGTTGTTTTGTCCTCATCCCATAAGAAAGTGAAAAGAAAAGTGCAATTGAAATTGGTATGAATAAGCTAAGAAGAAGGGCCCCTATTCCAAAGGGTCCGGCAATTTTTTCAGCAGATTGCAGCTCTTCTATAGTTGTTATTGTTGATTTTGTTAAAACATCTTTAAAATCAAAAAGATAAATCCCCTTCAATGTATCCCCTCCTATAACCGATAATTCAATATCAGGTTGCAAATTAACTAGATTCAAAAACCAAACCTGTTGAAATAAAAACGGAAGAAGGCCGATTATTAAAATAGGCAGGCAGATAAGTGCTGCAAAAACATAAGGCTTCTTGCTTTTATACAGGTGATAATCTGGATTTAATTCCAATACCTCGCTTTCTCCATACTCTCCCGGACGCTTCAGCATAATTTGCGAAGCCAGATAAAAAACAAAAAAAGGCACTAGTAGATTAAATAAAATGAAAACATGATAAAATTTAATCATTCCACCAAGCAAAGTAGAAGCTAAAGGAAGCAATGCCAAACCAAGAGTTGGAAGAATAACACCCAGCATATAAATATTAGTTAATGGATTTCTAACTTCTCGTGAAAAAACAAGCATTTTTTCATAAACTCCGTCAAGAATAACTTGCAAAGATTTCTCCAAAGTATGAACTCTCTGCGAGTTGCTGGGTTCATAAAGCGAACTTTCAATTAAATGAATTGCCTCAACGAATTCCGGAGCATTACTCTGCCAAAACTCAAGGTAATGGTCCAAGCTTTCTTTGACAGTTGAAAATCTCCCAATTTCCACATCCCAAAATATTTTTTTTAAATCAAGTGACAAGGGGGGGCGTAAATGCTGTGAAGCAAAAGCAATTGCTCTCTCCAGGTTAGATGTATGTTTCATATAAACAACAATATAAAGAATACAAATTACCATCTGTGAACCAGCTTTTAATCTCCACGAATTAGCGAGCCGTATAGGAGACATATACAAATAATAAAAAACAAACAAAGAAGCTGCAAAACCCAAACCTAAAAAAAGTGCATTAGCCCCTCCAAAGATTCCATAATAATACCCGACAAAGGCGTATATTAAAACAGAAACTAAAAATGTTATAAATGCCCCGAAAAAAGCAAAACTTGTAACCTCCTCAGAAGTTAAATCAAGATGAGCTATTTCCAGATTCTTTTGCATGGACAATTTATCTTTTTTAGATAAAGTTAATCTAATAATTCCCCCAAATGCCCTCGCCCATCTTTCAAATCTTGTGGTGCTGGGCATCATATCTTCTTTAAATTTAGAATATTCTTTGCTTATATCTGTTACCTTAGAATCTACATCTATCTGGCTGGAAATCTTACTGCCATACTCTCTTAAAATATCGTCAACTTCTTTTGACATTTATATCACCTTTATTATTTAATTTAGTTTTTATTGAATATTTTAATTTCTTAATTAAACTTGAAATATCTCCAAGTTTATCAGCAAGATAATTCTCTTCTGTGGTTTTCCCCTCATAATAACTCTTATTCCTTCTAATTCTCAAACTATTAAAAACATATGCCTCGCTCTCTAAAATAAACTTTTTCTTGACTAAAAAGTCTATCAAATCCTTATGAGCATTTTCTCCTGCAGGTTTAAATCCTTCTGTTAAAATCAATGCAGAACCAAGCTCTCTGACTATCTCATAATAATTTTCTAATGCAATTGTAGGGAACTTATTAATATCAATTGAAGAAACAAACTCCTCTCTGTTTAAAACAAGAGAAACCATAGATTTAACACGGTTAATATCTTTTTCAGCTTTGATTATCATTTTAACACATCAAAATACCCCCATAATACAATACCATTAGCTAAATTGCTCTTTAGTTCTTTTGAAATTTTTCTTATATCCTCACAAAACATTAGATGAATTTCCTTATTTAATTTTTTCTCAAATTTATCCAAATGAATATTTTTTTCTCTTCCGACTATAAATATATCTAAATCAGAACTCTCAATAGATTCTCCTTTTGCATAACTTCCATAAAGAATTATTGCGCTAGGAGATAAATTCTCCTCAAGAAAATCAACTAATCCAGATTCTTTTAATTCATATAAAATGCTAATTTTCTTATAAAATACAAAATCTTTATTTTCTCTGTTAGATTTATAAAAAGGTATCCCTCTTTTCTCGTATTTTATCACCATTCCATCTTTCTGAAACTCTTTAAGATAAATCATTACAGATGGAGGCGAAATCTTGCTAAGTCTGCTTAGCTCTCTAAGTCTGAAACTATCTGTAGGCGAATCCATAAAAACCTTAAGTAAAACATACCTGTTATATTTTGATAACATATGTAATAATATAATAACAAATGGTATATAAATATTACGATAACTAATATGATAATATTAATGTAAAGAAAACTTTAATACTTGACGCTAAGTTTAGTAGATAAATAAAATTACTAACTTGCCAATTAACATAAATAAGCTATCGAATAACTCGCATAAAATTAGGCAGATTATGGCAGGATTAACCCTACTATCCTCATGCTCTATACCTCTTAATTTCTTCATCAACCCTCTTACACCATACAGGGAATACTTTTTCAGAATCAGGAACTCCTACTTCTTTAGTAACCTCGTCACAAACTTCATGGAAAATAGCATTTGTAATATTGACAAATTTAGCTTCTAATAATTCTTTCCTATTAAGCTTATTTGCAAGATTTACAATTTCCTGTTTTACTTTTCCCCTCAGCAAAATATTATCATAAACCGCATCCCAGTTCCCAACCCAACCCTTAACACTTGAGGCAATTGCCTTAATAACTTCGGAATTTCCATTAATTAATTCATCACTTGGTTCTAAACAGTCCTTTTCAACATTATAATTAAGCAGATCAACAAAACCTTTTTCTTCTAAAGGGTCATTAATCCAGTGCTTTCTAACTTCTGACAGCTGGACAACTCGTTTAACAGAATGCAAACCATCAGGAGTTTTAACAGGATTTGCCACCAAAATCAAATCTGTTGCCTTAAAACTAGTAGCGGGCACCCCCAAATCATTCACTATTCTGTCAAATACAGAATAAGGGGAACTTCCGTGGACTGTTCCTGCAACAACATTTGCAAGTGCTCCAACCCTCATTGCTTCATACAAAGCTTTTGCCTCTGAACTTCTAATCTCTCCGACAATCAGCGAAGAATCGCCAAATCTTAAACTTGTTCTTATTCCCTCTTCAGCGGACATTTCATTTGATTTTTCAACAAGCGAAGAACGAACTTTCATTCCCAAGATATCATATCCTAATTTCCTAAAATAATCTCTTGGCAGTTCTAAAGTATCTTCTAACAAAATCATCCTGTACTTTTGTTTAATCTCCAGCATCAAAGCCCCTAACAAACTTGTTTTTCCAGAACTTCTTGTTCCTGCAATAAGCATTGTCCTGCTTCCATCAATTAAAAAGCTTAATAATCCTGCTGTAAAAGAATTAATCATCCCATTATCGATAAAAAGAGGCAGTGTCCACGGAAAATCCCTATGTCTTCTTACTGCATATGACAATCCCTCTGGAGACAAAGGACGCTGAACAACAGAAATTCTTGCCCTGACATTTTCCAAAACCAAATCAGTATCAAGAACAGGATTAGCTTCATCTAATGGCCTGCCAGATAGCATCCTGAATTTAGCAGCCCACGAATCAGCATCTTCCTGACTCAATAAAATATTTGAAAAACATTCCTCATAATCGCTATGTTTTAAAAAAATAGGGTTTAGACTTATTGGAGAATTAAGCATAATATCTTGAAGTTTATTATCTAATAGCAAAACTTCCAATAAACCAAAACCAATCGTGTGTCTTACTAAAATGCTTGAAAGCTTGTTTAAATCTGAATAAGAAAGGTTGATTCCCTTATTTTCTGACAAATCTCTTAATAAATCTCTTGCAACATTAAAAAAGACCTGCCTTGTTCTTTCAGGATCTGTAAACTCTTCTGCCTTTGGCTGATGCTCAATTAAAACATTTCTCGCCAGGTTAAGCAAAGTTTGATGGTCTTCATTAAGAAAATATTCAGGAGGCATTAAATGGTAAAAATATTTCAATTCCTTTGGTTTTTTTAATATAGTAACCACAGATTTATCCATATCATTTCCAATTTCATACTGGTCAACAATCTTCGCATCTTCAGGAAGCTGGGAAACCAATCTTGCAAATGCAAAATTAGGGATTATATCTGGAGAAAAAACAGCATTATAAATTATTCTTTCCCCAAATATATAGCTTCCAAAATCTGGCAGAATTTGCTGTATAAGTTTGGTTTTTTCAAGCAGATCAACAATCTTATCTAGCAGTCTTATATATGTTAAATCGTCATGAAGCACTTTTTCTTCAACAAGTGCAGACTTTGCCTTAAAATAAGCTCCAACAGGGTCCATTTTTAGCAATTGAAGGAAATAACTGATAAACTCATGTCTTTGAGGAATCATCTGCTGATGAGAGCTAAGTTTTGACGGGGATAAAACATTCTCCTGCCTTAATAAAGTGCTGTGAATATTTGCAATTTCAGAAAGCATTGAAATCTGCTCATTATTATAATTATAATTTCTCTGCTGAACTAAAACAACCCTCGAAACATTTGGAGAAGCTATAAGCAAATCAATAATTCTTGCCATTACTTCACCACTTGCTGATAAAAGAGGGATAAAAGGCGCTCCAAGATAATTAATAAAAGCAGTATTTTCCCCAGACTCTCTTCTTATTTCATACGAATAAATCTTAGCCCCTTTTTCAAACAGCATTTTAATCAACAATAAAAATTAAAAAAGGATTATATAGTTTTCTGTGATGAGAAACAATTTTAAACCCCAATAACATATAAATATCAAAGAGGATAACATGTCAAGAGAACAATTTGCAGGAGATCAGGTGTCTTATGAGATTGCTCTTAAAATCCGGGATTTAGAAGAAAGTCAGAGATTAATGAAACAACGTCTTCTTCTTATAGGACAAAATTTAATAGAAAGTCAGGAAAAAGTAAATGATGATTTAATTGAAATAAAAAAACAATTGCAGGATACTAAGTCAGATTTAAAAAGGGTTTCACAGGTTATGGAAACATTTTCAGAAGAAGTTGCAAAATCTGCAAGAAAAGAAGAAGTTGCAATTCTAAGCAGGCAGATTAAAATGTTTAGCCCGTTAAAATACGCAAGAGTAGAAGATGTAGAGAATATAGTTCACAAAAAAATAAATAAACACAAAGAAACTGAAAATAACGAAGAAAAAAGCAAAAACTTTTGGGAAGGAAAAATATAATGGCTATGCTTGAAAAAGTAAATCAAATGAAAAGGCAGGGAATGTCAGATTCTGAAATAATCGAAGTGTTGCAAAGTGAAGGAGTTTCTCCAAGGGAAATAAATGATGCTATTTCACAATCAAGAATAAAAGAGGCAATTTCAAATGGCAACAGACAAGATACATCTCCTGTCCCAAATTTTCCAGGAAGCGAAGATATGTCTGCATCAATTATGGACCAATATTCTCCTCAACGAGAATATCAAGAAGGACAATATCAGCAAGAGCAATATCCTGAACAGGGATATTCCCAAAATCAAATTCCCCCTCAAACTACAGAACCGCAATATCCTCAAGAGCAGTATAATGAGCAGCCGATAAGCGGAGACTACGGAGCAGGATACCAAGAATATGGCAGCAGCACTGATGTTGTAAGTGAAATTACAAATCAGATTATAGATGAAAAAATGTCGAAGATGAACAAGACAGTTGCAAATTTGAAAGAAATAAAAATACTGCTCGACGCAAAAGTTGAGAAGATAGATGCAAGATTAACAAGAATTGAATCTGTAATTGACAGCCTTCAAAATTCATTATTAAGGAGAACAGGAGAACAAGCCCAGAATATAGAAGATATAAAAACAGAAATGCAGGGAATACAAGAAGGATTTGGTAAAGTTATAAATCCTTTAATAAGCAGGGCAAATTCAGGAAAATCTTCTAAATCCGGAAAAAAGAAAAAATAATTATTTTTTCTTCAATATAATGTAAATCAAGGTACAAATAATCATAAAGTTAATATAACAAAAGCTATGATATCCGTCGGTGATATGCTCTAGACTAAAAGTATTCTTATCATTAAAGGAGTATTTCCTTGTCAATTAACCCAATTATTTTGACTTCTTCACCAAAACCCAGGAAGCAGCTATTGCAACTACCAGCAATAAAGCCCCGCCTACAAATCTATCACTATATGCAAATTCCTTAACAGAAAGCACAAATGGATCTTCAATTCCTGTCTGTCCAGGAAGATACGGGCGGATAATTGGATTAAAAACAACAATTGCAGAAATCACAAATATAATAACTAATAAAATAATAAAAACCCATGCAAACCATGGCTTCATAAAACTAGATATATCTTTTTGTGAAAATCCAATTACAACTAACAGCAAAAATAAAACAACAATTAAAATTGCGAACCACGGCAGTATTGTTGCAACATAATTAACTCCTGGTGAAAACGTAATAAACACAATTGCCATAATAAGAGAAGTTAAAACATTAAACCATTCATTTTTTCCAAGCACTTCTGTTTTCTTAAGAACAGCGTATACAATTATAAATACAAATAAAAAACTCGCAATCGCGATGTAATAACTTAGCCATGAAAAATCTAATGCCATTTTATTTTTTAAGGTTTTGAACTAGGTGGGGGAATAGTACCCCACTCTCTTAAAGGATATGGTGCAAGGTTGTGCTCCTTGCCTCCTCCACTAATAACTATCGAGACAAATATAATGACTATAATTACCGCGACGATCATAGACATATTATTTTGCCAAAATCCTCCACTCCACCAGCTATAATCTTCAAAAGATGTTAGCATTATTACAACAAATATAACTCCTGCTAGTGCTAAAAATATCAAAGCAGAGCCAGATTTTTTTGTAAACTCAGCGCCAAATAATCCTAATAAAATCATTGCAGCTAATAAAACAGAAAGCCCAATACCTAATTTAGGAAACATTATCTGAAAAAAAACAGGAACAGAATCAAACTGCAAAGCCATTAATCCAATTGCTAAAGCAATAATAACATAAACACCTTTGTTATCTTTGGCATCTGTGCCCCCCATAATATTTATCTTATATAAAATTGCATATACTAAAGCGAAAATCAAAAGAAATGGCAGAACATAAAAAAATATGTCCATATCTGCAAGAATTTGCAACCCCTCTCCTATTGTCTGAACCATTACTATAAAACATAAATTCTATTTAAATATGTTTCGTATTTCAGTGATATTTACAAGTTAATAATTTAAAAACATAAAGAACTAAAACTTTATCCAAAGAGAATATAATAAAAATAGTATTTATTATGTAGACAATAAATTAACTATGTAATTTATTTTCAAGTTAATTTTATTCTTTACTATAATTTTGAGGTAATGGACAAACTCGAATAAACCTAAAAAATATTATTATTAACCAATTGCATATTTACAATCAACTAAAAATAAATTTTATTATCATTAGCCCAATATATTTCTCTTTTATTCCCTAACTACTCGAACTGCCTTTTTTCCCAGAAGTTAAAACAATTGCAATTGCCCCAATGATAATTGCAAGCAATAGAATATTAGTAAACCATCCAGTAGGAGTTCCACTTACAAAAAGAGAGTTATATACAAAACCCCATTGCCCTGTTGCAACAATAACTGCGATTATAACAGCAATAATTATAACAACTGCAAGCCCGTATTTCATCCAGTTAGGAACAGTAAACCCTCCTGTTGGCCCTGTTGCTACAAAGCCATAAAGAATCATAAGCACAAGAATTATAACAACTGATACAGCTAAAAATGGCATTAGCTTAGTTATAATGCCTGTAGCCCATGAAAAAGCTACTGCAATTAAAGCAATTGCCAAAGAAGTCAAAGCATTAACCTGGTGTTTTTCATCACCTAAAATTTTTGTCTTCTCAAGAATTGCAAAGATTAAGGTAAATATCAGTAAAAAAGGATAAATTATCTGAACTAAAAAATCATTCGCTAATATATTTTGTACAACTGCCATCTCTTTTTAAAATTATGAAGCTATTTATGACAAATCAGGCATTTCATCTATTGATTGTTGAGAAGGCATTGCTATTTGGCTGACAACAAAAACATCTCCTACCGACTTAACATAGTTATGGGGAATGATAACTCCTCTAGCCCCACTGAAAGTATTTGCTATGCCACTGCTAAGCCTTATTCTCCAACTGTCAACCTTGTTATTAACAAGATTTGCTTCTTCTATTTCTCCAAAAAAGTTGCCTTCATCAGTATAAACCTTTTTGCCAACAGTCTCGCTTATCTTTTTTATCTTTAACATAATCTCTATAAAAATAATTTGTTTATATACTTTTCTATACCCAAAAGAAGATATCAGAAGCTTTATAAAAATGGGATACTAAGAAAAAGTATGGTTAAATTCAAAGAGGTTGCACAAATTTTCGCAGTTATAATTGTTTTAATCATTGCTGTTAACTTAAACGCAGTAGTGACAAATAAAATAAATTTAGAAATAATGTTGATAAAAAGCGTATCAATAGCAATAATTGTTGTATTGAGCATAATTGCAAAAAACATTGCAGCTAATTATTTTGAAGCAGGAATAAAAACCAAGATATGGCAATGGCAAAGATTTGGTATTCAACAGCACCAGCATTTTAAAAAACCAGTCCCTGCAGGGATTATTCTGCCTTTATTATTTTCTTTAGTATCTATAGGGTATTTTTACTGGTTTGCATGCCTTGAATTTGATGCTACACCAAAACATTCAAGGGTAGCAAAGAGATATGGAATAAAAGAATTCAGATTTACAGAAATGACAGAATCTCATTTAGGATTTATCGCTGCTGCAGGAGTTGTTGTAAATCTAATAGCTTCAGTAATTGCATATATTGCAGGATTTCCTGAATTCACAAAACTTGCAATTTATTACTCTGCTTTTTCAATGCTTCCGCTAAGCAATCTAGACGGGAATAAAATATTCTTCGCAAGTATAAAGTTCTGGATAACTCTAGCAGCAATATGCTTAATATTCTTAGGATACGCTTTGTATTTGAGATAAAAGATTAAGCAAGAAGCTAATCCTTAGAACATTAAGAATTAGTAAATTATTGGGGGGCATCAAAGAATCTTTGATTCTTCGTGTTAAATAATTGTGGGAGTGTTACCTCAATCAATATCCAACACAAAAACTTATATAACTCGCAGTTATTCCCATTTAATGGAAAACAAATTTCTTCTGAACATAACTCCAAGAGATTATCAGACAGAAATAGTTGAAAAATGCAAAGAAAAAAATTGTTTGGTTGTGCTGCCTACTGGCATTGGAAAAACACTTATTGCTTTGATGCTAACAATTGACAGGATGCAGAAATTCCCGCTTGAAAAAGTAGTTTTTCTAGCTCCAACAAGACCACTTGCAGAGCAGCATTTTGAATATTTTAAAAAACATCTTCCAGAATTATTTGCCCAAATGGATTTATTCACTGGAAAAATTGAAGCAGAAAAAAGAAAAAAAATATGGCAGACATCAGAAATTATTTTCTCAACACCCCAATGCATAAGAAATGATTTAAAAAAAAGGCTGTATGATTTATCAGAAGTTTCGCTGCTTATAGAAGATGAAGCTCACAGATGCGTGAAAAACTACTCATATACGTATGTTGCAAAAGCTTACTTAAATCAGGCAAAAAATAAGCGTATTTTGGGGCTAACAGCTTCTCCAGGAACAGACAAAGAAACAATAAAAGCAGTCTGCAAAGACCTCTCAATAGAGGAAGTGGAATTAAGAACAAGAGATAGCAAAGATGTAAAGCAGTATCTTCAGGAACTGGATGTAAAAACTATTAAAATTGAATTCCCAAAAAAATTTGAAGAAATAAGAAAACTGCTGAAAACAATATATGATGAAAAAATCAAAAGTTTAAAAAACCGCAATGTTCTTTTTGGTCCTCCGAATAAAATTACTCTCTTAGAATGCCAAAAAAGAGTAATGCGAAGCATTGCAACAGGAAATAAAAATTTTAATTTATTCTATGCCGCAAGCGAATGTGCACAAGCGATAAAGATACATCATGCAATAGAATTGTTAGAAACGCAAACATTATACTCATTAAACTGTTATTTTGAATCTCTATTTGAACAGGCAAAAGCAAATAAAAGCAAAGCTGTAAAAAAATTAATAGTTCATCCTAACTTTAACAAAGCCTATTCTCTGTTTAAAGAAATGTCTGTGGAAAAAATAGAACATCCAAAACTTCTTGAACTGCGCTCAATAATCAAAGATAAAATATCTGAAAATCCAAGATATAAAGCGATTATCTTCTCCCAATATAGAGATAGTGTTGCAAAAATATGCAAGGAGTTAAATTTAATTCAAAATGTACATGCAAAGGTTTTTGTAGGGCAGACGAAAAAAGGCGAATCAGGGCTGTCGCAAAAAGAACAAAAGCAGATTATAGATGAGTTCTCAAATGGAGATTTTAATATGCTTTGTGCAACATCAATCGGGGAAGAAGGATTGGATATACCTGAAGTAAGTTCTGTCATATTCTATGAACCCGTGCCTTCGGCAATCAGAAGAATACAAAGAGCAGGCAGAACTGCAAGACTAATGCCTGGAGAGTTAATAATGTTAATTACCACCGGAACAAAAGATGAAACCTACCACTGGAGTTCTATAAGAAAAGAAAAAAGAATGCACAAAGCAATTGATGACATCAAAAAAGACCTGGCAGATGGAAAATTAAGTTTTAAAGATAATAAAGAAAAGCAGGAGAAACTGTTTTAAAATGGCTTTTTATGATATCTTTTCAAAGCAAACAGAAAAATATGATGAAAAGATAACTGAAAAACCATTAATAATCATTGACTACCGGGAAAAAAACTCTCTTGTCGCAAGCGAGTTAATTCATTTAGGCTGCAGAATAGAATTCAAAAATCTAAAAATAGGGGATTATATTGTCAAAGATACAATAATTGAGAGAAAAACAGTTTCAGATTTTCTCAATTCAATGATAAATAAGCGTTTAATCAATCAAATAAAAAATATGCAGCAATTTAGAAATAAACTATTAATAATAGAAGGAGTTGAAGAACAGGATATTTACACATTAAACAAAATTAACGAAAATGCAATAAGGGGGTTTTTACTTTCAATAATTCTAAAATATCAAGTCCCGATAATTTTTACAAATAATTGTGAAGATACTTCAAAATTCATAACTGTTCTTGCTAAAAAGCAGGAAAAAGGGCAGGAAACTAGTATGAACAATAAACCTCATGTAAAAGATAAAAAAGAGCAGCTTCAGTATATTATCGAGGGATTTCCTGGAATTGGCCCAAAAACAGCAAAAAAATTATTGAATGAATATAAAACAATCAAAAATATAATCAATACTCCAATAGAAAATTTAAATGTATTAATAGGAAAAAAAGCAGAAGTATTTGAATTGGTTAATAAGGAATACCGCTGATTAACTTATTATCAGTAAAATATCCAACATTGATAGGATAAAAACCAGACTCTCTAAACCTGCTCAAACGTGATTCATCGAGATTATCAGGCATAAGATTAACACAATAGGAATCTCCTGCCTTAATCTGTATTCTTTGAAGAATTTGTGAACGAATTTCCTGCAGAAGATTAGTTGGGGAATTATACAGCAAAATGCCCGCATACTCTCTGTCTGGTCTTCTATGGCTGAGTTTGTTATCTTGGCAGTTTTTAGCACATGTGAGAAAATCGCGGGCAATATCATCACAAAAAGAATCTAAAGTAAATTCCTTTTTTAATTTTCTTACAGCACTCATTAAAATATTAACTGTAAAATAGATATTATAAACTATATTATACTGTGATATAATCTTTGCACAACATAAGTTATATAAAACTACATTTTCTTTAATAATTATATTTTTTCTTCACCAATATGCACTCGCTCGGGATAATGTAACATACAGTTTTTCTACATGTTTAATTTACCCTGCTCAAATCATATTTGATTTCACTTGCATTAAAGAGTATCAGGGTTCGCCTTCACAACCATCAAATCAGAATATTCCGGCCCTTTTTTTAAAAGTTTTGATTCTTTAAATTTTATTGTGTTAATTTTAAACTTAAGTTTCTCAAACTTAATTGTTCTTACTGTTTTTAGAAGCTCTTCTCTTTTCCTTATAAATTTAGGGCGGGCTATAGTTATATGAGCCATAAATCTTGGTTCTTTGGGAAAATCGTGCGCTAGTATTTCATCAATATCTTTCTGCAGTTCAAATAATTCCTTTGATTTTAAAGAAATCCAAATAATTCTGATAAACCTCTCATTAAAAACGCCAAGAATATCAGTTTCAGCTTCAAATTCTTTAAATTTTAAATTAGAAAGTTTTTCTTTAATAAGTTTAAGTTTATCGTCGGCAATATCTCCCATAAACTTCAAAGTTAAATGCAAATCATTCGGTTCTGTAAATTTGCCAGAGAACAAATCAAGTTTAGCCAAATAGTTTTGAAGTTTTACTATCTCATTTTTAACTTCATCTGGAAGTTCAAGTGCGATAAAAGTCCTCATAAAAACTCCTTAACAATTCTAGAAGCTAATTTGACAGTTACATTATTTTTTTCTTTATCTGCTTCTGAATTAACCTCAACAACATCAACAGCCCTTAAATTCCTTAGTTTAGACAGGCGATTGGCAAAATAAAGAATTTCTCTGCTTGAAAAACCCCCGGGTTCTAAATGTCCTGTTGAAGGCGCAAAAGCAGGGTCAACAGCACCAATATCAAATGAAATATAAACAGAATTTTTAGGTTTATTTGCAAATTCCATAACAAAATCACAAAAAACTTCAAAATCTTCTATTTTTGGCAGTTCGTAGTATCTTATTTTATTTTTGTCAAGAAAAGCCCTTTCATCTAATTTAATTGTTCTTAATCCAATTAAAATAATATTCTTAGTAGGAAATCCATTGCCAACTAAAGCACTTAACCACTCATCGTGGGTTGGTTTGTTCATAGCAGGTATTGTATTTGGATGAGCATCAAAAACAATCAAATAACTATCACCTCCAAAACACTCTAAAAATGCTTTTCCAGTGCTGTAAGTTATTGAATGATCTCCTCCTAAAAAAATAACTTTCTCATGCTCTTCAAGTAATTCCTTAGAATTTTCACAAATTAATTTCTCCTGCTCATCTAATTTAGAATTATTAACATGAATTTCTTCTAAAGGAATTGAAGAAATATCTCTAAGTTGTTTAAGCTCGCTAATAATAGCATTTCCTGCATTTCTGCACCCATCATTATGCCCCATGTTGTTCAGCCCAGGTACCTTTACAATCATCATGTAAATAGCACAATCAATCAATTTAAAAAGTTTTATAAAATTACATTTTACAATATAGCGATGCATAACTTATAATAGCCATCAAGAAATAGTTTAAACAAATTACCGAGTCTTTTCATTAACTAAAATTTTTAGCGAATAAATCTAACAACCCAGAAAACCAATGGTTTTCTGGCCCAGAGAGTTAGTAAATTCTCTAGGGAGTTGATTTTGTAATTCTAAGAAATAAATTCTTATTCAGGCACCAAGGCAAAAAAACTATATCCTTTTTTAACAGAAGAAGCAAGTTCCCTTACATCTTTTAATTTAACAGATTTTATTTTATCAACAAACTTATCAATTTCATTAGCATCTCCTCTTATCTCAGATATAAGAAGATTAAGAAGAATATTATGCGAATCTTCCATAGAAAGAATATAATTCCCAATTATTTGTTCTTTAACCTGATTAAGCTCTTTTTCATCAAGAGATTTAGAAACTTTTTCAAACTCCTCTAATATCAAACTTTTAACTTTTTGCACATTTTCAGCAGTAGTTCCAATATAAATTTGATTATAAGCATAGTCTATCTCTCCTTCTGTATTGCCTTTAACTGCATAAGCTAAATTCCTTTTCTCTCTTATTTCACTAAATAATCTAGAAGACATTCCTCCAGCCATTAAAACAGATAATACTTGTGCAACATAATTTTTCTCATCTTTAGGTAAAGGGGCATGATAGGCAAAAACAACATTTGCCTGATCAATTCCTTTTCTCTTTTCAATAGATTCTCCATTTGAAAGTATAACTTTAGGCATTTCAATTTTGCCTTTTTTAGATTTAAAATTCTTTTCAGCAAATTTGCATAATTCATCAAAATCTGCATCTCCTACAACTGCCAAAATCATATTTTCAGGAGTATAAATTCTTTCAAAAAACTCTCTTAGTTTAGCAGAATCAATAGAATTCATTGATTTAATAGTTCCTATAATTGGTATTGCAAAATCTCCTTTATACAATAAAGCTTTAATTTTATCAAGTACGCATAATCTTGGAGTATCTTGATACATTTTCATTTCTTCAAAAATAACCTGTCTTTCTTTATTTGCTTCTTTACCATCAAATAAAGGGTTCTTAACCATATCAGCAAGCACATCTAAAGCAATAGGCAGATGTTTCGAAGGCATCTTGCACCAAAAAGAAGTTATTTGTTCAGAAGTAAAGCCATTTAGCTCTCCTCCATTTTTCTCTATCTCTGTTGAGATTTGCTGTGTATTTCTCGTTGGCGTGCCTTTATAGAGCATATGTTCAATAAAGTGAGATATTCCCTTATTTTTTTCAAATTCATTTAATCCTCCATGTCTAACAGCAAAAGCAACACTTACAACTCCATTCTTACGCTGCTTAAAAATAACAACCATCCCATTTTTTAACACTTTACGCTGAATCATACTACTGATTAGAAAAGCTAATTTTTAAATATATTGAAAGAGATAGTATTCTATGCCAATCAATGCCCACCCAGAATATTTTGCAGCTGAAAAAGCATATTTAGAAGCGCAAAGCGATGAAGAAAGAATCTTGTGCTTAGAAGAAATGATAAGAAAAGCTCCTCATCATAAAGGCAGTGAAAATCTCCTTGCTCAGTTAAAAACAAGATTAAAAAAACTAAGGGAAAAAATTAACAAAGGCAAAAAATCAAGAAAAGGAAAAGCAGGAATTAAAAAATCAGATATGCAGACAATTTTAATTGGATTTACAAATTCAGGAAAATCCTCTATCTTAAACACAATAACAAATGCAAATTCCATCTCAAATTCGTCGCAGTTCACAACAAACTCTCCAGTAATAGGAACATTAGATTATAAAGGACTGCAAATACAAATAATAGATTTGCCAAGTTTAAAAAATGAAAACTTTGACATTGGAATTGTCAACACAACAGATACAATAATTGAAGTTATAACAAATATAAATGAACTGCCTTTAATTGAAAAATACATAGAAAAATCAAGAGCAAAAAAATTAATTGTTTTTAATAAATCAGATTTATTGTCTGAAAATGAAAAAAGAAAAGTAAAGGCATTTTTAGAAACTAAAAAATATAATTTTGTTATTATATCAGCATATACTGAAGAAGGTGTAGATGAATTTAAGGAAAAACTAGCAGGCAGTTTTAATATATTAAGAATTTATCTTAAAGAGCCGGGAAAACAGCCAACTAACAAACCTATGATTATGAAGCCGGGAGCAACTGTAAAAGATGTAGCTGAAAAAATAAAATGGGGGTTATCAAATAAAATCAGGGAAACAAGAGTAACTGGCCCCAGTTCAAAATTCCCAAACCAAAAAGTCGGGCTTAACCATGAAGTAAAAGATAAAGATATTGTAGAATTTAAGACAGGATAATTTACTTCTAAGTATAATAATTAATTTAAATGAAAATTAGTAGATTAGTTAATGATATTTAAATTAAATAAAAAATTGATAACTTTTATCAGTACAGGAATAATCTCTATAGTAATAAGCAATTTAGGATTATATTTATTCTTTAAAAGTCAAGAAACACTAATAGGTATTACTACTTCATTAATAGGGTTTGTTTTAATATATTTTGCTTATTATTCTGCACAAATAAAAAACAATGAAGACGAAATAGTAAAAATTAAAGAGTGGATTGAAAATAAAGAGGAAATCTTAAATACTATAAAAGATATTATTATCTTAAAGAAGATAAGTAAATTAAAAGATGAAAAATAGATTTTCAAGTATAGATATGTTAGAAATATTAAAAATAATTATAATTGTGATTATTGGTTTTATTATTATCAAAGCACTCTTATCAGCTATTTAGAGCTATTTAGAGTTATTTATTTAAAACTATTAATAACTTCTGCAGTTGCAGAAATCTTTTGCCCTGTAATTTCTTCGTAAATAGAAAGATATCCTTTTAAAAATAGGGTTTTTTTATCACCAACGATTTCATAATTAGATTCTCCCATTTCAATAGAACTTTTAAATGTTTCAACAATATCATCAGATTTAATTGCCTCAAAAATTGCTTCTTTAGATGTAATAAACCTTATGTCTTCATTTTCTAACACTTCTTTGATAATTATTATTTTATTGTCTACAACTTCTGCACTAAAAGATTCTCCATCAATAACCAATTCAATTTTCGGAGTATTTGATGTTAAAGGGGAATTATGCAATTTATACGCCCCCATTTCATTAAGCAAATACTGAACATGTTCTGGCTGAACAGAAACATTTTCAGAGACAATATCCGATATACCTGGTTTAGAAACAAATGGTTTATCCGGATTATTACTGACAAATTTATAAACTAAAATTCCAAATACAATAAGAGAAATTGCCAAAAAACCTATTAAAACAAATACAATCTTCCCAATTGATGCCTGTTTATTTTTCATACGCCTCTTTTGATATTTTTTCTATGTCTTTTTTATTTTTCCTAAAAACAGCAAGCAAATTATTAATTTCTTCAGCAACAGCAATTTTTAAATCAAGAGGATGAAGTTTCTTTGATTTAAAAGCTTTATCAATCTCTTCATAATTAGAATAAACTAAATCTCCTCCATATTTTTTATCTCTCTTAATAACAAATTTCTCTCCCTTATCTTTTTTAATAGTCATGATAACAAATTTCAAAAAAGCCATTACCCCATTATTGCAGTCTCCAGCAACACATTCTGCATTTTTTAATTTTTCAATAACAGATTTCTCATCGTCCATTAAATCAATCTTTGATTTTTCATCAGAAGAAGACATTTTTTTTCCAATCAACCCTGGAACTAATGGATTCATAAGCTCTACTCTAAAATCATACCCTAATTTAGGCAGACTTTCTCTTGCCAAAACCATTATCTTCCTCTGGTCTGTGCCACCTAATTGTAAATCAACACCTAAATATTCCTCATCCATTGCCTGCATAAGGGGGTAGATTAATCCAGATAATTTTGGATTATCTCCTAACTTAACAACTTCTGAAGCTGCCTTATGCGCATCATGAACAGAAGTAAAACTTGACATTTTTAAAACATCATACATATATTCAGGTTTTAACTGAAAATCGCTGCCTTTTACAAACTCCAAGTTTTTATTATCTGCTCCAATTGCTTCAATCATTAGCGGGATTACTTTAGCATAATAATCATACCTTTTTTCAAGTACCGGCCACGGAGTATTATCTAAAGCTGCATGCAAGTCAGCAAGCAAGATTTTAACTTTAAATCCTGCTTTTAATAAATCTGCTATTTTTAACATAGGCAAAAAATAACCAACATGGGGTTTTCCTGTAGGCGCAGTTCCCCAATAAGCAACAGGTTGTTTTTTACTAGATAAAATTTCCCTTAATTGATTATCCCCAATTATCTCTTCTGTATTTCTTTTAATCAGCTCAAATCTTTTTTCAATATCCATATAGTAAAAAACAATTTTTTAGTTATTAAATGTTTTCATCTGTTTCAGATGACGAAAAAAATCTTCTGAAGTTTCTCTCTATATTATCCCTTGCTTCTAATCCGCGGACACAACATTCAGCATAATTTCTCAATTTCTCATATCCATAACCTCTCTCAGGAGGAGTGTTTGGTAAGTAAAGAGCAAAAACTTTCCTAGTTGCCATGTTGTATTCAAGCTTCTGTAGCAAACTATCGCCAGAAAATCCTGAAATTATAACAATGTCTCCTTTTATATCAACCCTATTAGGCACGCCCATAATTGGGAGATTCTCAAATTCATAGCAATCTCCTACAACAGGTGTAGAATCAAAAAAATCGTTGGTAAAATGATTTTTATTACAAGGAGATAAAGCCAGTATACCTGCAGCTAAAATAGGGGTTAAATGTCTTCTCATAAAAAAGTTTTTATTCTCTAATTTATAAACATTTGTATTATGAAAAAAATTGCTTTGATTTTATCAATCACAGGGATATTTCTTGTTCTTTGCATAATAAATATAAAAGAACCTAAGATAGTAGAAATCAGTTCAATAGGTTATAAATCTATAAATAAACAAGTAAAAATTGCAGGTGAAGTAGTAAATGTTCAGGTATATGAAAATAATTTTACAATTTTAACTTTAAAAAATAAAAATGAAAGAATAAATGTAGTATGCAACTGCCCAAATGTTCAAAAATTTGCAAATGTAGAAATTACAGGGACAATACAAGAATATAAAAAAGAATTGCAACTAAATGCAGATAAGATAATTATTTCTTCTTCTTATAGAAGTAAATAACTGCAACAACTATAAGAATTAAAACAATAATCCCGATGGATGCCCAAATCAGAGCGTTATTGCCTGAATCTGCAGGAAGTTCTGGCTCACCTGAAGCTATGCCTTCTGCTTCTTTTTGAGCATCTACCTGTGCCTGTTCTGATTCTTCAGTTATCTGTTCATTAATTGAAGTTATAGAAATATCTCCTTTCCCACTTGTAATTGAGTTTAATACCACTTGCAAATCATAATAACCATTGCTATCTAAATCAAATTTCCTTGTATCTCCAATAGCTAATGTAGCTTGCTGAGGAGTTGAAGAAACTTCTACTGTCGCTGTAGTTGTTGTCAAAGATTTAACCCCTACATAATGAGTCGCACTGTTAACTTTAAGTCTAACCCTATTTCCTCCTCCAAGTTGCTGAGTTACAACACCCATTTGTGAAAGCTCCTTGCTATCTTCTGAATATGTTTTAGTCCAAGTATTAGTATTACTACTGCTTCCGCTACCAGGAGAACTACCGCCACCAACAGAAACACTATATGTAAATGTAGATGTTACTAAGTTAGCAGCATTATCTGTTATATTGCAATTTGTAGTAAATGTTCCTTCAATTGTAGTAAGTGGATTAATACTGAATGTTGTGGCATTAACTCCTGAAAGAGCATCACCACTAGTGCACGTGCATGTGATTAATTCTGCAGGACCAACAGCACTCCTATCACAACTATAAGCAATTGTAGGATTTGTATTATCCAAAGTAATATGTCTTATTCTAAGTTTGCTATTTTTTGCAAATATACTATTATTAACATTTCCTGCAGAGTCATTTACTGAAACAGATATATTATATATGCCATCAGGGAAATTTGTAGTATCTACTGTATAACTCCATGTGCTTCCAGATTTTGTTGCAAGATAAGTTGCATTTGTACCCCCTGTTGCATTAGTAATATTAAACATTACCCCGCCAATACCACTCATAGGATCATAAAGCGTAATATTCAAAACCAAATTAGTTGAAGAATAATTGCTAAAGTTGCCAACACTAATATTTGCTAAATAAACCTGCGGTGCAACATCATCTATAGTAAACCTAAAGTTTGCTATTCCAGTTGTGATAGTATTATTTAGACTATCATTTGCCCAGACAGTAATATTATACTTCCCAGCAGGCAAGTTTGAAAAATTGAGGGAGTTATTCCACCACTTATCGCCACCATTAGTACCACTAAGTCTAGCTGCAACAAGAGTCATGTTAGTTCCTCCTGTAGAATTTGTAATATTAAATGTGACATAGCTTACATTTGTAGTTGCATCTATGAAAGTTACACTCAAATTCATTAATCCATAACCAGTCATATTTGTATAATTACCCCAGTTAGTGATATTTCCGCTGATATTCTGCCATGCAAGTGCAGGGGGTGTTGAATCAAAAGTTACATTCATTGTTGCATTTCCTATATCTAAAAGTGATACTGTATCAGTACCATTGCTAAGTGTGGCATTAATAGCATATTTGGCATAACCATCCATTGAAGAATTTAGAACAAATGTAGAAATACAAGCAAATGTCACACCATCAACAACAGGAGTACAAGTATTATTTGTTGTAATCTTTGTCCATGCTGTTCCAGTTCTATTATAATAAAAAGTAACATTTATATTTACACCATCAACAGCAATAGTAAGACCGGGAATTGTAAGATTTGAACCTGTTTTTGAACCATTAATAAAAGTTAGATTAAATAATGTTGTTCCCCCATTCAAACTATTATTTGCAGGACTTACAATATTAATACTTGCATTCCCTGTAGCACTCACAACATTAAGCATTAAAACAAAACTAACAGATAGTAAAATACTCACCAACAAAACTTTTTTGTTTATCATTTACCCCTCTTTGATAATTAATTAAGAAATATGGTATTTATAAACCTTTTTATTTAAAAATAAATTCTCGAGGGGAAAAATAATTTTAATTTAGTGAAGAAAATATTTAAAGATGAATAAAGAATATAAATAAATGGCAAAGGAAAAAGTATACTCAAATTTATTAAATTGTTTAATTTATCTTTTATTATTATATTCAAATAATTTTCTATCAATTTCTTTATAAATTAATCTATATATACCTGAGTAAATATATTTTATTATAAAAACAAATCTCCCTTCTTTATCCATCCTTCTAACAGAGGTATACATATGCCTTGGAAGAATTATAAATCCATAAGGCTTTGCTCTTCTAGTGAAATCATGATTTTCTGCAAAAACTATTTTTTCATCAAAACCATTTAACTTTTTGAAAACATTTTTCTTTACAAAAATTCCGCAGCCAGCACAATGAGGAGATATTTTTAACATTAATTTTGACCAGATATCATAAAATTTAAAGAAAATCTTATCAAAATATCTATTACTTATAGGTTTAACTTCAACAGTTCCAACCCCTTTTTTTGACGTTTTAAATTCTTTCATATTAACTTCAAGGAAATCTTTTGACATTGTTGAATCAGCATCTAAAAATAAGAGGTATTTTCCCTTTGCAATTTTTGCCCCATTGTTTCTACCTGCACTATACCCCCCGCCTTTAGTGATTTTACATCTAAATTTTTTTGCAATTTCTCTTGTTTTATCCTTCGAATTATAATCTGCAACAATGGTTTCAAAATTTTGGTAAGTTTGGTTTTTTAAAGATGTTAACAAATTCGGCAGGGCCTTCTCTTCATTTAATGTAATTATTATACATGAAAGTTCTGGATTCATTTTTCAATAAAGTATTTTTTTATATATTTTTCAGCAAGTATATAAAGAGGATAAGATAAAAGAAATGTTCCAATTAAATCAATACTGTAGTGCCCCCTTGAAATTAATAAGGCGAGGATAACTAAGATTGAAAATAAAATAAATATCCGCATTTTAGTTATTAAATAAGCCAAAATTGGGTATGCTAAGTGCCCTGAAGGAAAAGCACCAAATGCAAAAACGCTTTCTTCTCCTGTTGGAATCAATCCGCTATAATGATTAGGAAATCCTAAAGGTGTAAGAACAATCATTCCTGCACGGATTATTTGAAATAAAGCCCAAAGCGATATTAAATAAGGAATATAATCTTTGTCTTTTTTTAGAGCCCATAAGAAAGTAAAGATTACTGTTAAGATTATAAATATTTCACTTACCCAAATTATCTTTAAGTTTGGAAGAATATTCCACATTAAATCTTGGACTATAGGCGGGGCAACAAAATTCTTTTTTATATATAAACTTGACAGATAGGCTAATACTATTGCTAATAAATAAAGTATTAATGAAATTGTTAGGTTTATAATAAACTTTTTTTTAAAAAGTTTATCTAATTTTAAAGTATTCCCCCTTAAAAAACCCCGATATGATAAATTGTTATTTTTAATATCTTGCTTGCTCATTTTATTAATCTATTTATTCAGTTTATTAATTTATTTAATTGTATTTTCAATTTATACCTTTTTTAGTAAATATAACAACTTAATAAAATTTATCTCTTTTTTACAACAATTTTATTTCTCATTGTGTCAAAATTTACTTTTGTTAAAAATGCTATAAACAATCCTCCAAATAAATCAAATACTAAATCATACATAGTATCATCTAAACTATATTGATTTGTCGCATGAAAAAGTTTGTCTGCTGTAAATTCAATAATTTCCCAAAAAGCACCAATAGCTAAAGTAAAAATAACGATAAAAAAGACAATGTGGTGCTTTTTGAGTTTTAATTCAGTATATCTATCCATAATAACAAATGCTGTAAAACCCAATAAAGCAACAGTAACAGAACCCATAAAATGTCCAAATTTATCATAAAATGGGTAAAACATAGGATATAGTCCAAAAATTCTTCCAGAGGTATGGAAATATAAAGAAAAAACAATTAAGAAATTCAATGTCCATGGTAAGTGAATTCCTTTTTTTCTTTTTAACATAAGAGGGATAAAAGTAAATATTAAACAAATAACTCCTTCAAAAGCAGGAAGGTACTTTCCCAAATACACTCCCCATATAATAAATCCAAGAATTAATACTTGCATAAAATATGCTAAATATCTTCCAATCATCTCACGCACTATTGGTTTTATCATAAAAACAACAACCAAATTAAACTTATAAAACTTATTCTTTAAATTCTGCTATGTAAAAGCATAAATATTATAAGGCAAATCTCAATTCTTCTCAACAAAACTCCAGACAATATAAGTTAATATTCCTGTAGCTAAACTGATTGCTATAAATCCCCATTCAAATATCATAGGCAGAATTGGCCTGCAATAATATAGATTATACGGAATACACCTAAAGATTAATGCTAAAGACAAATCTAAAATAACTATCACTAAAATAACAATACCAATTTTTAATTTACTAAAATTAAAATTCATATATTAATTAGATAAAACAAATTTAAATAATTATCTTAATATGTTAAAAAAATTATTATACTTGTAAGTTATAACATATTTATGCTAATTGAATTATTATTAGCAATCTTAGCAGGAATCATAGCAGGCACTATCTGCGGTTTGCTTCCTGGAATACATATAAACCTTGTCGGAGCTGTCCTTGTTTCATCAGCAGTATTTCTTCTTAATTTTGCTTCTCCAATAATAATTATAATTTTTATTGTATCTATGGCAATAACCCAGACATTTGTAGATTTTATCCCAAGTATTTTTTTAGGAGCTCCTGATGAAGAAACTGCACTTTCAGTTTTGCCAGGGCACGAGCTTTTGAAAAAAGGCAAAGGATATGAAGCAGTTATGTTTGCAATTTACGGATGTATTTTCTCAATTCCAATTATATTGATTATTTCTGTTTTATTTATCTATCTTCTTCCACAATTTGAAAAATCAATAAATTTGTTTATTCCGTATATATTGATACTATCCTCGATTTTTCTTATCTCGCACGAAACAAATAAAATTAAAGCATTAATTGTTTTCATATTGTCAGGATTTTTAGGGATTGCAGTTCTTAACTCAAATATAAATCAGCCATTTCTTCCAATGCTTACAGGACTATTCGGGGCATCTTCGCTAGTTATAGCAATAAAAAGTAAAGTTAAAATTCAAAAACAAACAATCAGTTTTCAAAAAATAAAAAAATCAAAATTACTAAAACCAATGATTGCCGCATCCTTATCATCTCCATTATGCTGCTTTCTTCCAGGTTTTGGTTCTGGGCAAGCAGCAGTTATAGGGGCATCAATTGCAAATCCAGATAAAAAACTATTTCTTACAATGTTAGGAGCTATAAATATGATGGGCATCTCCCTAAGTTTTGTAGTTCTTTACTCTATTGAAAAAACAAGAACAGGCATGGCAGTAAATATTCAGCAGATAACAGAAACTATTACATTAAATAATTTATTAACAATAATACTAACTATCTGTCTTGTCGGAATAATAAGTTTTTATTTAACAAAAAAATTAGCAATAATATCTGCAAAATATATTCACAAAATAAATTACACTTGGCTGTCAATACTAACATTAATTTTTATATCTATAGTAGTTTTAATTTTTTCAGGATTTTTTGGATTTTTTATTTTTATTATATCTGCATCAACAGGACTATACGGCATTTTAACAGGAGTAAAAAGAATTAATTTAATGGGGTGTTTAATAATCCCAGTAATTTTATTCTATTTAATCTAGTTTAATATTATTCTTCTTTTTCAGTTTAGAAATGATTTCTGGAATTTTAACATTAAGTTTAGGATTATAAGTAATTCTAAATACCCTTTCTTTTTTTAACGAGGTATCATAAATCCCAATTCTATAATCTCTTCCTTTTTCTAATTTAACTCTACTCATAATCTCTTCAGGATAATATCTATCTTTTTCAATTAAGTCAAATATTTGTTCAGAATTGCTTATATTCACAGTATAATCTCCAATTCTTAAATTATCATAATCCTCAACTATCAAAAGTATAAATATAACCACTGTTGAAAGGATAATAAATAAAGTGTTTGTAAATTCATCTCCTCTGTTTAAGAACAAAAGAAGTATAAGGATAATCCCAAGCAAATAATTAACTAATTTCAAAGACCATTCTATTCTTTTTTTTGTAATATATTCTAAACTTTCTCTTGTTGGCTGGAATTCTCCCAGTATATATAAAAAAGAATCTGCAGCCACTCTTTGATTTTGTGTTTTTAATTCCATGCAATTAATATCATCATACATTCCATAATTTGATTCTCTGCCAACTTCGTAGCTAGCATACTCTCTCAAAGTATCCATAGTATAACTATCAATTCGTTCTCTTATTTTTTCACTAAATTCCTTTCCAAGATTTTTTGAAAGCAAGTATAAAGAAACCAATCTTCCCGCTTCAGTTGAAAGTGCAACTTTAAGAGAGCTCGTTCTTGTTAACAACATAGAAAAGGTAATTGAAATTAAAAAACCAAAAAGAAAAGTAACAACAGAAATCATAAGTTCTATATTAATATAGTTAAAAGTATATTTTGTTGCAAAGCTGTCAACTATCCAAAAACCTACAAAAGCAACAACAGTCCAATAATACCAATAAATATTCAATCCCTTTTTTATTTTAGTTTCTTCTTCCATACACCCTCTTTCATACAAACAACAACAAATATTAATATTTAAACTTTTACAGATTACTTTTTCTTTTTCTTAGCTTTTTTCTTTGAACATCCGCAACTACCGCACATTTTATCTTCCTCCCTATCTAATTTTACTAACTAATCCTCAAATTTAAACTTTTCTAGATATTGCTTAGATAGTGTATATTAATAGAAAAGCTTATCTCTCTACTTAACAACAGAATTATATATTAACCCGAAACTTATATTAACATATTCTCGCCATTAAGAAACAAAACAAGTTTTCTAAAACCACTCCTCTAGTGCAGTCTGTTTTGTTTCTTCTCTGCCAAAAATAGATTCTATATATTTCTTAGTCAATTCAATATTCTGTTTGACATAAACAGGAATGTTATAATTATTTGCAAGATTCAAAGCAGGCTCAAGGTATTTAACAATTCCCCCTTCAGAAATTGTAAAAATTATTTTTCCTCCGCAATGTAAGCAGTTTCCGGAAAGAGGAGGACGGCGATATTTAGTATTGCATTTAACGCACCGGAATTTTTGCATTGAAAATTTTCTTAGATTACCCCTTATATCTCGTATAAAATGCCGTTCAATAACCAATCGCGCGACATCCGCAGCATCAACAGCCCTTAATTTTTTTACTAATTCCATTTCCTTTCCGACTTTTTCCTGCATTGTCGGCAATTTCTTATATGAAGAGCACAAAACCCCCAAGTTAAAATCATCAGTTTCATGGGTATATCCTATATTTGTAAATGGGTCAGTTCCCTGATTAATCCTTTTTTTAATCATCTCTATAGACACTTCAGAGGAATGTAATTTTTTTTCAGCTTTTTCATATAATTCCAAGGGGTATTTGCTTACAACTTCAAAATCCAAAATCTGGTCATCTACTTCTCCTGCTTCAATTCTGCCATTAAGAACAAGGGGGGCATCTTGAGTCCCTCCTCTGTGTGAAGGCAAATAATTTCTTGAAAAATTAATTAATACATCCAGCAATAACATCATAGCTGCTTCATCACCATCACAATTATGACTGACAATCCCATTTCCAACAACTAAATGGTTGGGGTTATCAACACTCAAACAATAACTTTCCTTGTCTTCAATTCTGTCGATAGAAGTTATCTGGTCATAAACGAAAGAATCATCATAATCTATTCTCATCCCATATTGTTTTATTTTCTTATAACCTTTTAAAATATTTTGTTTACTTTTAGATAAAAACCCAATTCTCAAAAATTTGTTAACAAAATCAGAACCAATAATTAATTTCGTTATTCTAAACATAGGAATATCTCTATTTTTCCTTAAATAAAATTCCCTTATTGCTGGCCCGGGTTGTTTTTCATACTCATATCTTTTAGTAAAAATTCCAAATCTTGCAAGACAAAATTCTAAATCTTGCAATAATCCTTCACTAATACTATCACAAGAAATTTTCTTTCTATCTTTTTCAGCAGAACCATCTCCTTCAAAATATCCCCTTAACACACAGGCAAGTTTATCTAAAGGCAAATCTAAAAATAAATAAGGAATTCTCTTATTTTTAGCATCACTTCCAGATTCTAAAATTTTATTAAAGAATAAATAAATAATTTTAGAAGAAAAAGTAACTCTGTCATTTTTATTTTCACTTGGAACCAATCCAAAATGTTTCTTAATTGCCTTTTTGATAAACTCCCGAATTTCTTTATCACAAGAAGCAATATAAACTTGATTTAAACCTTTCTTTCCAGAAATAGTTCTAGAATATCCCTCAGCAATATACAACCCAATTACTTCTAAAATATCTTTATCTAATTTAATTTTTATTGGAACAGAAACACTATCTCGTTTTGCTGAAATTCTTCCAATATTATAAATTTTATTCTTAATAGACTTATTTAAATGTAAAACAAACTTAATTGGGTAACTATCCCTTATATTAAAATTTTGGAACTGCTTTTTTGTAATATTCAGTTTTTTGAGAATTATATTTAAATCTTCTTTTTTAATATTTTTAATAATTCTTTTAATCCCACGAATCATCAAATTTTCACATTTTAATTTTTCTAATAAATTAATTTCTTTTAGATTATTTGAATCGATATTTATCTTATAGATTAACGGAATTTTATCACCTAAGTTTAAATCAGACGCTCTTTTCCAACTATTGTTTATTTTAAATTTATGATTATCTGTGACACTTATTGTCTTTCCCAATGCAGTTTTAATCTCATATATAGGAAGTTTTGTATGTTTAGTGAAATTACTTACATTTATTTCAGAAATATCTCTATCCAATCCTAAAGTCTTAAAATTGTTAACTTTTATCTCTTTAGTTCCGCAACTATCAATTATTTTTTGAGGTTTTAGTTCTTCAATGACTTCTCCAATTTTTTTAATTTTCCAGGATTTATTTTCTTTTATTGGGACATAAGTATTATAATCAAAGCAGTCCCTTCTCATAGCTGCGTGCATATAAGGGCTGGCTAACAGCCCCTGAGTTTTTGAAAATCCAATTATCCTTGAAATAACCCCAGCACAATTATGCGGAGCCATGCAAACACTTATCTGCCCAATCAAATCTTCTCTCTTCTTAATATTGTAAAACCGAGGCAGATTATAAAATCTATCTAAAAGCATATCTAAAAAATTAGCCACATTCATAAAAACATCGTCAGCTTTTTCATCTCCGCTTTCTAATGAACAGGGGATGATTATATCATGAGGCATTAGCTCTAAAACTTGGTTGTCATTAGTAAGGTAATTATTATGAATATCATGAGTATATCCCAATTCTCTTAATTTATCTATTGAAACAAAAATCTCTTTTGGTTTAAAATGAGTTATAGGAAGTTCAGTCATATCATACCTTATAGTCCCATCTTTATTCACATTAATATTAAACATCGCCCGGAGAATTCCTTTTTCAAGTGGTTCCATTAAATGGTCTTTAGACGAAGTTCCTCTTACCCCTTTTATTAAAGCAGGTACTTCACCCTTCTTCAAATTTAACTTTTTAGTGGCACTATCTAAATTTTCTCTAATATCTATTTTGTGCTTATAAGAACCAACACCAACATTGTGTTTAGGACATTTATCGCTAAAAAACTTATCTGAGCAAATAGGGCAGTAATTCATTTTTCTTGTTTCTCCGCCACAAATATTACAATTTCTAAAAATAGTTTCCTTCCCGCATTTTTCACAGAAAAAAATAGGAAAATCAGAATTTACACTTCCAAGATTAGAAGCCTCATTAACACTGCGAAATCTGCCCCCTTCTTCTCCTACAGAAAATAGAACATGGGGGCTTCCAGTTAACTTTCTAAGTTTTGCTTTTTCAGGCCTGCCCATTCTAGCGCCTATAAAATCCCCCGCCTTATCCTTAATCTCAAATTCAGAAATATGATTAATTACTTCCAAAACATTTCTTTCTTCATATTTTTTAAGTTTATCGACCAGGTTATTAATCTCCTCTTCAATAAAGCACTCATTATCTAGCAAAGAAATACCAATTCCAAGGTTAGCAAATAAAGCTCTACTATAAATTTTTGGTATTATAACATTTTCAATCGAAATTTTATGGACAACCCCTAATAATTCTAATGCCCTCTTCGAAATAGAAAACTCTTCCTTATTTAAAGAAGTGTAAGGAAGTATAATTTTGCTTCCACTAATCTTGCTGCAAGACAACCACCTTAATAACTCTAAAAACTGCTCATAGCTTATCTGGCTCCAATAAAAAATATATTCGGGATGTAAAGGGATTTTATAATTTTCTGATATTTCTATAGCTCTTTCAAAAGAAATATTGTATGGATCTTCCTCATTTTGACAGATTTTTTTAAGTTGTAAATCCCACCACTCTTCAACATATCCAGGTTTAATCAATTCGTGATTCCTGTTTATTACATCCCCTAAAGGGAATAATATGTCTCCTAAGTAAATAACCTCTTCAACATCTTTGTATAAATTTTTAGCTTCTTCATAGTTATTAATTTTTTGTACACTTCCATCTTTTAACTTAACAATTGGGCCATCAATAGAATCACAAACAGTTATAACACATCCCTTAGTGGGCTTTTCAATTTTAAGTTGTGTGCCTATAGCAATAAAATTATCAGTAATTGCCATTGTAGCAGGATGTATCGAGGCTGCTGAAAAACCAGAAACCCTGCTTCTACCATATCTAAATCTAAAACCTCCAGATTTCGAAGGGTGCCCAAATATAGGCCTTCCTGCAACTAAATCATTCATATAAGTAGCAACAGTATCTTTTGTTCCAGACTTTCTTTTTTCATGAATCTTGCAGTATTCCTCTAAAAAATCCCAGTCACTTAATTTAAATCCTTTTTCTCTTAATTTTTTAAGAATCCTTAATGCTTTCGGAGCTTTTTGTGCAAGTCCTTCTCCAAGTATCAGGCAAAAACCACTCCTTAGAAAATTTGTTTCAACTCTATTTAAATCTTTATAATTAGAAACTTCAATAGTTTCAGAAGGTTCTCCTGAAATTTGTATAGGTATATTCCTTGCTAAAAAACTAGCTTCTTCCTCTGTTGGAAGATATTGTAAATTAGAGACTCTTTCATGAAAATCATATAATTCTGTAACTGTTCTTTTAATCTCCTCTTCATTTGGGTCATATTTAGCATACCCAAAAATCTCCCTTAAATAATCAATGATTATTAATACAACACAGCTCGCAGTAGTCCCTGCACTTCTTATTGGTCCTGAAAAATAAGGTGCAAAATAATCTTTCATATCTTTTGTTTTATTTAATTTTAAAAAAGTAAAACCTTCAATAGGAGAACTCACAACCCCTAAAGTAGTATAGGCAAACCCAATTCTAACTCCTGCTTCAATTGCCTGCAAGTGGGATTCAAACTTGCAAAATTTCTCTTTTGCAACTTCCTCAGCGATTTTCAAACAAACAGCAGGATCAAGCTTGCCATATTCTTTCTCTAATTCAATAATTCTTTTAACAATATTTGTTCCATTAATCTGAGGATAAAGTGTAGATATAAGACCAACAACTTTTTCAGCAAGGTTATGTGCAAGAGGAACTTCAACAAAATTAACAGGGTCAAATCCCTTGCTTCTAACCAACCCAGCCAATTCATAATTTCGTTTTATTTCTCTTTCAATAATTTTAAAATATTGTTCAGTCTGCATCTTTAACCACAACCCCATTTATTAATTTACTTCCAGGAACATCTGAGAAGTCCATTATTTTTACCTCTCTTGTTTTTAAATTAAGAACAGGAACTTTACAAGGATCCGGATTATTACCAACTTTCTCTTCAAAAGGAGTCCTTGCCTGCCAACAACTAGAAGCAATAAGCAACACGCCATTATAATCTGAAACCTCCGTCCTATGTAAGTCCCCTGTTGCGACAATATCTGGAGTTTCTTTAATCAATAAAGCATCTTCCCCTTCAATAGGGGTATAAGTAACTAACGAATGTGTAGGCGCCAAATGCCTTTTTTTAAGTATATATTTAACAACCTCTGTAGGAGAATCATGCCCTTTACCAAGCCTTAACTTTTCAATTTCACCAATTATCCCATGCATACTTGCACCATGATACATTAAAACTTTAAATTTTATATCCTTGCCTATTTCAATAAGAGAGGGGTTAGTAACTAATTTTAAATTTTTTAACATATATAATGGTGCTCCATAAACTTCACTTATAGCTGGTTGAGGTTCTGCTATCCTAACAGCATCATGCTGGCCTGGGCAAAGAATTATTTGAACATCATCCCTTATTTTAAATAAATAGTCTGCTAAAAGTTTATACTGCGAGCCAACATCTTTAATAACAAGTTCTTTCTCTTGCCCTGGAAAAACCCCAACTCCATCAATCGTATCCCCGATGATAAATAAATATTTTATTTTAAGAGCTTGTTCTCTTTGTTTTTTATCACCAACCGTGCCATTTATCCATTCTATAAATTTATTAAAATTTTTTTCTAAAAAGTTTTTACTGCCAATATGAATATCTGAAATAAATGCTGCCATTTCTTCAAAATTAGACTTTTTCTTATCCAAAATCTTAACATCTGGAAAAATAATATCATTTACAAAAAGCATTTCCTGACTACCAGAACATTTTAATGCTACAATCTCATCAAGCAAAAGCTCCTTTGTTTTATCAAAAATCTCTTGCCTATTCTTATTAATTAAAGCAACAGTTTTTCCAGTCAAATCTTCAACCTCTAAAAGAATATTTCCATTTTTAGTGACCCTTTTATCAGAAATAATAACAATTACTGAACAAGAACTATACTCCCCAATTCTATTTATAGAAATTAAATTTTCTAATTCGGGCCGATCTTGTAATATTTTTTTTAATGTGTTATATCTATATTTAAAATTTAGGACAAAATCATTAACTTTAATTTTTTTAGGTTTATTATTATATATTTTAAGTAATTTTACCCCACAATCTTGCCCAAACTCTAAAACTGCTTCTTCCTTAATAGATTTTTCAAGTTTATTAAAATCACAATTTATACCTAAATTTATAAAAAAAGATTCAATTAACTTTCTATTTGCTCCTTTATAATTTAATATTAATTCATAAACTTTATATATATTATTTTCAAAAAAAGATGAGGTTATTACTTTTTGTTTATATTGATAAATTAATCTTTCAATAAAATTCTTAGCAATTTCATTATTATTTAAATCCTCAAGAAGAGTTAATATTTTTTTATCTATAAGTATGCCTTTTTCTACACAAAAATCTAATAATTCTTTTCCCATTTTAATAATTAAGTAAAAATAATTAATTAGTTAAATTAAGAGAGTCATTCAAAATTGTTTTAACCTTTTCTAAAAGGGTGCTAGGGATAGCAAGCCTGACCACTCTTGTTCTGCCTTGTCTTCCTTTCGAGATAACACTAGAGTTTATTATCCCCATCATATCAAACTCAGATAAAATATCTGAAACTCTTCTTTGAGTTAGTATATCATTTTTAGTTGTTTCGCATAAAGTTTGGTAAGAATTGTAAATATCTCCTGTAAATATTTCCTTAATATTGCTTTTCTCAATTAAATTAATTATCCCTAATAAAACTAGTTGAAATTGTTTTGGTTCTGTTTTTACAATATCTAGAATCTTATCTTTCTCAATCTTCTCATTAGCTAAGTCTATATCTTTTAAATTAATTGATTTTGAGTTATTTCTTTCTGCTATCTCACCTGCAACTCGTAATAAATCTAAAGCTCTTCTAGCATCTCCATGTTCCCTAGCTGCAAATGCTGCACATTTAGAAATAACTCCTTCACTTAAAACTCCTGATTTAAATGCTCTCAAAGACCTTTCCTTTAATATATCTTGTAATTGTAAAGCATTATATGGAGGAAATACTAATTCTTCTTCACTAAGGGAGCTTCTTACCCTAGGATCTAAATTATCTAAAAAAGTAAGGTTATTACTTATACCCACAATACTTATTTGAGATTTAGCAAGTTCAGAGTTTAACCTTGTTAAATTATACAAAAAAGTATCAGAAATAGTGTCTACGGCGTGATCAATTTCATCAAAAATAATTATAATTAGTTTTTTTTCATTATCAATTAATTCCACAAATTTTTCATAAACCTCGCTTGTTGGCAACCCTGTTGCAGGAACCATACCTCCTAATTTTTTGATTAATTCAGCTAAAATCCTATACTCTGTATCAGAAACTTTCTTAAGTTTGCAATTAATATATTCTATGATTAAATTATTCTTTTTTGAATCATTTCTTTTTAAAAGCTCATTTTTTACATATTCTATAGAAAGTGTCTTCCCAGTGCCTGTTTTTCCATAAACAAACAAATTACTAGTCCTTTCACCTCTAAGTGCAGGAGCTAATATAGAAGCAATTTGTTCAATTAAATCATCTCTATGAGGTATAGTTTCAGGGGTATAATTAATTTGCAGCACAAATTTATCTTTAAATAAATTATTTCCAATAAAAGAATCAAATATCTTCTCTATCTTTAAATTAGCTTCATTAACCATTTTACCTCTTTTTACCTCTTAATTTCCTTCTTATTATCTTATCAAATTGTTTTTTATAAAGTTTTATATATCTCTAATATACCTATTAAATTAAACCTTTATTTCTTATGGAAAGATTATACCTTATTTAAAACTTTAGTTGATTTTTAACAAATTTTAGTTCTTTTATATATTGGTACCCTGACACCTATATTTCTCATGGAGATGGGATTATTAAATAATTAAAATAATTAATGATTAATAATTATAAAATATAAAAGAATATAATAATTATTAAGAAGAAAGAAGAGAAGAATTAAGAAGAAAGAAGAGAAGAAAGAAGAGAAAAATTAAGAAGAAAGAAGCTAATATTTTCAACAAAAACTAACTAACGTGAAATAATATATTATAATATATATTACTTATTATATATATTATATAATATAAATATTTATAAATAAAAATTAAAAAAAGAAAAGTTAAAATCTTCTTTATAAATATTTCTATAAGAAATCATGGGGTGAGTATCTAACTAATTTTTACCTTAATTAAGACTTAAAAAGCTATTTTTTATTTTTAATAGTTAATTTTTTTACTAAATTTACTAAATTTTTAATATAAGTTTATTAATTTATTGAATCTAAATTAAATTATTTATAAAATTCTTTTTTAAGTTATAATTTAAAACAAATATAAGAAAAATTTAAAAAATTAATATAAATCTGTAAAATAAATATATATTAATTTAAATAAAAATTAAATAGTAAAAATTTTACAAACTTATTAAATCTTCACTGAGCCTTAGATAAAGTATAGTAATTAATATAAAATAGGCGGTGTTATTATAACCATATTAATCTTCTTTATTATTCCTTACCTTATCTTTTTTATTTTTACCTTTATCTTCTTCTTTATTAGGATCATTAGAGACCGGAACAACCCTTGGAGAAGGAATATGTGTTGGAATCCCTATATCTTCTTCTAATTCCATTGCTTTAACATTTAGCTTTGAAAAAATTAAATTAAATAAAGGAATTCTTATATCTTCAATTAATAATTTATCTATCCATTTTTCTTCAATTTTTTCTGAAAGAGTTTTATCATCAATTAATATAATCACAACCCCCTCAAAATTAATTTTTGCTATTTTAGGGCTATAATCTATAGTAAAATTATACTTTAATTCAAATAAATCCCCATTTTTAAAAAAGTTATCTTGTTTTTTTTGTAGTTCTAATATATCTATATTAGTAATTATTTTAACATCTTTACTTATTTCTTTATCTTTTTTAGCATATACTTTATCGTAGTTAAATCCAATTATTTTCATATTTATTAATTGTAGTAATTTTTATTTTAAATCTTCTTCAGAAACAACTACAAAGTCACCAATAGCAATTATTGAGTTGTGAGGAACAAGTACTTCACCAGCATTAGTCCTTTCTAAATTAAGGCTCTGTGTATATGGTGTTGGATTTTTTAAAACAAGCTGAATTAATTCACCACTTCTTGCTTCAAAAGTAATGTCATTAATAATTCCCAGCCTCTTACCTTCTTTAGTCACAACCATTTTATTCATGATGTTTCTTGATGGTTTTTTTTCGTCTAACATAAATTATTGACTTTAAAATTATATTTAAACCTTTCTATTGTCTAGTATTATATTAAAAAACCAAAATTTAGTGATTTTCAATAACCTTATAAATTTCTATTTTTTAATATAAATATGTCTAAACTATCTGAAATCAAGAAAAAGAAAATATCTGAACATGTTCTATCAATTCTTTATGATAAATTTCCCGAGCCTTTATTTATATCACAGGTAGCTTTAGAAGTTGCAAGAGATGAAGAGTTTATTAAACTTCTTCTTGAAAACCTTAAAAATAAAAATTTAGTAGTAAAAATATCAAAAAATTCTAAAGGTATAGATTACCTTAAAAGAACACGTTGGAGAATGTCAAATAAAGCTCATGAAATTTATTCTAAGAATCAATCTATAACAGAGCTATAATAATCTTTATATTGTTACTATTTATCTAAATTAATGGATCTCATAAAAGAAGCATTCCAGAAAATTAAATATGATATTTCTTGCCTTTCTAATGAAATAGTTGCCATAAAAAAAGAATTATCAGAAATACAATTATCTATATTAGAATTTACTAAATTCAATAATAAGATTATTGAAGGGGTTAATGTTAAACCCCATGAATATCCCTCAACAGACAGACAAACAGACAAACAGACAGACACTTCGACAGATAATCCGACACTTCGACAGATAAATCCGACACTTCGACAGATAAATCCGACACATAAGGGTGTTTATATAAACACTTCGACAGATAACTACCCGTTTAAACCCTTAAAAAGACAATATATTGATGTTTCCATAGGAAACAATGGGGTTTCGACAGACAGACAGACAGACAGACAGACAGACACTTCGACACATAATTTAACTCAAAATTTAGAAAAACAGCAAAAAACAGCTACAGATACAACATTAATATTAGAACAGCTAGATATAATAAAAAAAGAGCTTAGAATTAAAATTAAGAAGCTAACAAGCCAGGAAATGTTGGTTTTATCGACAATATATAAATTAGAAGAAGAAGGTAGATCTGTAGATTATTCTTTGATTTCAGAGGTTTTAACCCTTTCAGAAAGCTCAATACGAGACTATATTCAGAGGATAATTGCCAAAGGAATCCCCCTTGAAAAAGAAAAACTAAATAATAAACGAGTTATTCTATCTATTTCAAGAGATTTTAAGAGGTTAGCTTCTATTAACACGCTTATTTCTCTCAGAGAATTATAATATTTTCGGTATGACGAATAAGTCTTAAAGCTACCCCTAACCAAAACTTTTCCCTATTTTTTCACTTTTAGTAACTACTTTTTATTATTATCTTTCTTATTTTATTATTATCTTTTTATTTTAGTAACTACAAACTTTTACACTCTTTTTTACTTTTTATATTCTAAACTCACTTTTACCCAATTACCAATACTCCACTTACACTCTTTTTTACATATTTTATTAATTTTTGTCATTTTTATATTAATTAACCCTCACTTTCCTATTTTAAACAACCTTTTTTATTAAAATCTTACTCTTTCTCCTTATTTTTATCCTTTTTAACCCTCACTTTTACGTTTTTGAGTATCTTTCCCTTTATTTCTTCAGGCATATAGACTCTCTTTTTCCCATTTTTCTCTATATATTCTTCTACTATTCCCTCACTTTTCTGTTTTATCCGGTTTATTTGCCCTCTAATAGTTGATGTAGTTTTTCCCAACATCGCTGCTAGATCTTCATAACTTAATTTTAAATCTTGATTTGCTAAAACCCAAATTATTGCCCTTTCTGTAACAGATAAATTTGATATCCCTAAAAATTGTTTAAAATTGCCTGTTTGAACAGCTGTTTGAACAGCTGTTTGAACACCCCCAACAGCTGTTTGTTTATTAAACACCTGGGTGTTTGTTTTAAACAGCTGTTTAGATACCCCATCACCAAATATAGCAATAACATCTTTTAACTGTTCAATTTCATCTTTTATCGACGACAAATCTTTTTTAATATCAGAAACATCATTTTTTAGTGATTCGTCGGTGTTGTTTAAGTGAGTTATCCACTTACTTACTTTATCAATATCGTTTTTAACATGTTTAAAAGAACCCCGAACCTCTTGTTTGACACTTTCAATCTCTATATTATCTTTTTTTTTAAAAATCCAGCTAAACATTTTTCCTCTTTTTCTAGTTTTATAGAGGATAGATAGTATTTAAATCTTTCTATAAACTTTATCTATTAAATGGCTATAAACGCCTGTTTAAACACCAAAATATGCTATATAAACACCTGCCTGTTTATGATAAACAGCTGTTTAAACAGCCATAAACAGCGTTTTATCGACGATAAAATTATATTTTATTAAAAGCCAATAAATTGAGTAAAATTTACATTAAAAACAAGCAAAAAGTTAAGAAAAGTTCAATTATTATAAAAAACACAAATTTTTAAAAATCTAAGGCAGCAAATTTATCATAAATATCTACATGAAGATATAATACCCTTATGCATATTTTAAATTTCTTAAGAATTTTATTAAAACAAAAAAAGAGAATTTATCGGGAACTTGTGCATTAAAGATATTTGTTATAAACCCAATTGTCAAGATTGTGAAGATTATTTGTCCTAAATATTTAGCAATAAGTATCTATCAACGCTTAAATCTTTTAACATGTGTAATTTTTATATAAATCCTTAAAAACTTTAATCTTTTTCTTTATTCATGCAAAAGTATCTTCCAGAATCAGAGGCAACTGCCTTAGATGTCTTTAGAGATAACTCACAATTTGAAGGCAAAATATTCAAAGAGTCTAGGTCTGGGAAATATTACCAGGTTGTACAAAAACCTTACCACCCTAACCAAAGCCCAAAATTTATTATTAAGGGAGATGATGGAGAAAGAACAGGAGATCTTAAGGATTTATCACAACTGATATTAATCCAGTCAATGGCTAGTGCTACAATTACCTCTATTTTTTAAAGATATATAGACATTTTATTCAAGGTGTATGAGTAAACAAAAGGTTGAAAGACATTTGATAGACTCTATCCAACTTGAAAATTTGCAGACTAGACAAGGTATTAAATAAAATTTATAGAATATCCTATCAAAGATATTATTCCGAATAATAATTATAATGGTTGTAGCAAGTTCTTGAGTAATACACTTCAAGGAGGGCAAAGGAACTTACTTTTATACAGCCCATAAAGAAAATAACAACAAATAATAAGCAATAAACACCTATCAATGCTTAAAACTTTTAGCATGTAGAAACGTAGTGAATAAAAAATACCAAATTTGTTAATTATAAACTACAAAATACCCCAAAACTTCGCACAAGGTACATTGTCTGTACCTGTTTTTTCATCGGTTTTTCTCTTCTTCCTGCAAGTAATCTATTTGTTTTGAAAACACACAATACATCCCATATCCCAAACACACTTTTCCAGAGAATAGTCCGCTGGCCAAAAACATTTTATTATCCTCAGAACCAACTAAATAGTCTCCAGTGCATATGCTTCCCATCAATGTTAAAAAAACCATGGCATCTTTAATTACCTCTTTTCCTTTTGTTAACTTGTTAATATGCTGTTTTCTCTCCATTTTAAAATTATTAAATACAAATATAAAAACCTTTGTAAATATAAACAACTGTTTAAACAGTCGCAAAAACCATTAAGCAGAAACAAAAACTATATAAAGATGTTAACACTTATAATAAAATGGTATCAATAACATTAACCCTTTCAGGGATTATTGCACTTGTTTTAGGAATTACAGTTTTAATATTCCCGAAGTTTCTTAGGTATGCCGTGGGGATTTACTTAATCTTAATAGGAGTAATACAACTATTAGGCGGGTTTAATGTTATTTTGAGTCCATTTATTTAATCTTTTTCAAACTGTCACAAAACTCTTTAATTTTACTTTCTGTTTCTTTAGAGCGAATTTCTTTGTCTTTTATTCCTAAAATAGCAATAGGTTTGGCACTTAGCTTTTCCATAGTATTATATATCTGCCCTTCATTTCCTCCAAAAGTGCAGAAAAATGCAACTTTTTCTAATTTATGCTGTGTTAAATATGTGCGGACAGCAGGAGTTATGTTTCCAACCCAGTTAGGAGTTCCGATAATTACCAATCCATAATCTTTAGGGTTTTTGAGAATTTTTATTTTAGTTGAGTTTTTCCTTACAGCATCCCAACCAGATATAGCCCAGCCACTTATCCTTCTGCTCCTTTCTTTTAAATCAACAACTTCATCAATATCGCATTTTAATATATTTGATATTTTTTCAGCTATATATCTTGTGTGTTTATTTCGTGAATAAAACACCACTAGAACTTTCATTTTTTCCTAAACCTGTTATAAATCATCCCAATTGCAACAACTATTAAGATTATTGGCAACCAGGGAAGTGTTACTGAAATAATTCCAAAGTCTGATAATAACCAAATAATTGCAAACACCAATAAAATAACTGCTAGTGTTGGGAATTTAACTTCTTTTTTCATGTTTCACCTCTAATATGATTATTTTCTTTTATTTATAATCCTTTCTATTTGTTTTAAACAGCTGTTTAAACAGTTGTTTGTTTAGTCAATACTTATAGGTAGATTTAATGATTTTACAATGCTTTCTAATTTTTTAGAATCTTCTGATGCGAGAACTATTGTTTTAATTTCTAAACCGTTCTTTTTGTCTCCAGAAAACCCTATTTTTTCCTCACTAATAACAATACAAGCTCCATTAACTAAATAAACTGTTGTTCTATCCCCCAAATCTCTATGAACTTTTTGCTCTTTATATTTATTTTCAATCAGCTCTCTAGCTCTCTCATAATTCAAAAAATCTAACCTTATCCTTTTTTGCCTTCCAACTTCTGTTTCCGGGGTACTTACCCCGCAAAAAAATCTATATTCAAAATTTTCACCTTCTTTAGCTATATGTTCATCATATAAATAATCCCCGCAACAAAGGACAATATGATCAGATGTTTCTTCTTTAGTTAAATTACTGCCCCGCTTTATAGTAAGTTCTTCAATCCTTCTTAAGTATGCCCTTGCATACTCAGCTGTTTCTCTTACATTAAAGCACCTGTTTCCCAAAGTATTTAACACTTCTGCAATAAAATAATTTTCTATCTCTGTTTCCATTTTTATGTTTGTTTTGTATATTCTTAAACTTTTTGTTGTTAGAAAGCTCTAATAATATGTTTCCTACGCAAAACCCTACAATATAATAATTTTAACTCTACTGAATCTATTCATAGTTATTCTATTAAAATTTTTAAGAGTTTTGGGATATAGTTCTTCGCAACGCGAAACATCTGTTTTACCAAATCTATCTAAATTTTTTAACATCTCAACAAAAAAGAGCATACCTTGATAGTATTATTATTTAAGTTATTTAGCCCTTTTAGATATCTCCACATCAATCCCTTATAATTTCTTCAACCCTGTCAACTATCTCTTTTTTCTGCTGTTCATTTAAATTTTTCTCTAAGTTTGGATAAAAGTATATATTTTCAAACTCTACATGTTTTTTTAATACATTTTTCAAGTTGCTAATATCCTCTATGCTGTTGCTTTTTATTTTAGATTCAATTGTTTTTAAAAGCGCCAAAATTTCGCCATGCTCTTGCATTAACTTGAAGGTATCAGAAATTTCACATTCATTTGTATTATTATGCATAGCGAAAATCGCTCTTTCTTCAATGAAAAAATGTTTTTCAAGATTCCATTTAAACCTATTAAAAATTTCTTCTGCATTCTTGCTGTTAAGACTCCCCTCAAATTCACTAAGCATAGAGTCAATTCTGCCATGCTCTTCCAGCATCTTTTGCCTTATTTTTTCATACATTTTAATATATTACTTATGTTATCTGTATATTTATCTTTTTCTATACAGTAAATATTATAAATAGGTTCGTACAATAAAATAGATGAATAAAGATGAGTTTTTAAAAAAACTAGAAATTGAGCTTAAGATATCAAAAAACTCAAAATACACAATCCGTAATTACCTGAAAGCAAACGAATTGTTGTTTAAGTCATCAGAAAAATTTCCGGATGATATTTCAGAAGAAGATGTAAAATCATTTTTAGCTGAGAACATGTCAGACAAAGCTTCAAGTTCAATTATCCTTTTTTTAGCCGCAATAAAATACGCATATATAAATATACTGAAAAAAGATATCACTTCTGGGATAAAACGTCCAAAAAAAGAAAATCATATACCTACAGTTCTAACTAAAGAAGAAACAAAACTATTGCTAAATTCTTGCGAAAACCAAAAAAGTAAATTAATGTTAAGTCTAATGTATTCTGCAGGGTTTCGAGTAAGTGAGCTAGTTAATCTTAAGATTGAAGATATAAATTTTGAAGAAAAAATAGGCCAAATACGCCAGGCAAAAGGAAGAAAGGATAGAGTATTTAATATTCCAGAATTTTTGCTAATTAAACTAAAACAGCATGTGGAAAAACAAAAAATAATCAACCAAAAATATGTATTTACAGGCCCAAATGGAAAGTTATCTGAAAGAAATATTCAAAAAATTGTTTCATTAACTTCAAAAAAGTCAGGGATAAAAAAATTAGTTCACTGCCATACACTAAGGCATAGTTTCGCAACTCATTTATTAGAATCTGGAGTGGACATAAGGATGATACAAGAGCTTTTAGGACATGCAAATCTTTCAACAACACAAATTTACACACATATTTCAACAGAACAATTGAAAAAAGTCAAGAACCCTCTTGACGAATTAATGGAATAATCTAGCTCCACTTGCACCCAATTTTATTTTTAATTGCATATTCTTCAGCTTGCTGTATTTCTTCCTTATACTTTGTTTCAGAATAAATTCGTGCAATACAATAACCCTCTTTTACAATTTTAACATTAAAATTATCCCCATCTAAAAATAGATATCTTAAATACCTTCCATATATATCTTTATCCTCACTTTCTTTTTCAGTTAAAACAGTTTTCCCAAGCAAGTTTTCTTCAAGATACTTTTTAGCATCGTCATAGCATTCTTTGCCTTTTTCATCACAGTCAATTCCAAGCAATCTGATAGTTTCGCCCCCCTGAATAATTATAGTATCCCCATCAATTATTTTAGTCACTATTTTCTCTTCTTTTATATTTGTATTTTCTAAATCAGACAAAAAATAGATAAGTAAAAACAACATAACTATTGCAGTTGAAATTAGAATAATTTTAAAATTTTTATTCAAAAAAACCATAAAGGTATTACAAAAGTATATTATAAAAAACTTTGTCCAAATTATCTTTTTGAACTTTGCCTTTTGGATCGGGCCTTTGAATCTCCAGGTTTATAAGCCTCTTTTCTTCTCGTATCCGCAACTAATAAATTCCTGTCATATTTTAAAAATGCTTTTTTTAATTGTTCTGATTTTGTTGCTTTAACTAACGATTTTGCAATTGCTAATCTAACAGCCTCAATTCTGCTTTCTCTTCCTCCGCCACTTACCTTAACATGAATGTCAAAATTAATATTCCCAAGAACTTTTTTTGCTATCCTCAATGGTTCATCAATAGATAATTTATGTAGCTGATACAATAGTTCATAAGGGATTTTATTTATTGTTACTCTCCCATTTCCAGGGGAAATTTTAGCTTTTGCTATGCTTGTTTTTCTTTTCCCCCCAACCATCATAATTTTGTCTTTTGCCATTTAATTCAGTTCCTTTATTAATTCATTTAGTGTAATCGCTTTTCTTTTTGATTCAACAGCAACCGAGATTTTTTCAGAATCTTTATATTCATTCGGACAATTATTATAACAAATAATCCTTTTTAATGCTTCTCTTCCTCTTTCTTGTTTGTGGGGTAGCATCCCCCTCATTATTCTTTTCAAAAATCTGTCCGGACTTCTTATTATTTTGGGCCCTTTTTGACTACTTCCACCCATTTTTACAAAACCCAGATATTTTTCTTTAATATCTTTTTTATTTCCAGAGATAATTACTTCAGCAGAATTTAACACAATAACTTTTTTTCCAATTAACGATTCTTTAACTGCATATGCGGCTAACTTTCCAAGCACGCTTCTTTTCCCATCAACAATTATTTCTTTTTTCATTTTACAATTATTTTTAATTTATTTGCCTTTTGATTTTTTTTAATTTCTTCTGATATGGTTGTATACTCTATTTTTAATTTTTTCAATTTTTCTTCTGCACTTTTTGAAAATGACAAAGCAACTATTTTTATTTTTTTATTTATGCTTCCGCTTCCTAAAACTTTTCCAGGAACAATAACCGAATCATTTTCATTTGACAGCGAATTTATTTCAGACAGATTCATCGAAACCGCCTTTCTTTTTGAAGCAGATATTAAATGAGAAACTTTTTCCCACTCTTTATTCTTTTTAGTTAAGATTATTGTTTTAACTAACTCTATGTTTGTTTTTCTCCCAAGCTTTTTTTCTATTCTGTTTTTTATGCTTTTCATTTTTTCTCCGAAATGGGAAAATGTTTATTCTTCCATTTTACTGCTCATCTCTCTGAGATGCGGGAAGAAGGATTCGGACCTTCGCAGGCACTAAGCCAACACGGCCTTAACGTGTTCCGTTTGACCACTCCGGCATTCCCGCACAGATTATTTAACTGCCTTCAGGATTTCTTTAAGGTTATTGTTAAGAGTTGTTACAGATTCATTAAGGATATCCTTTGCCGGAATTTGCCCCCAAGATTCTACTGAAAATACAATTTCATTTCCTTCTTTAACTTCAAAAATTTCTTTATTTTTATTTAATGTTTCAAGATAATCAATATCCTCTATAAATTTAAAAATATCCCCAGATTTAACCCCAGATTTCTGGAAATTTAATATACTGCCTTTTAATTTATCAATTACTGCATTTGCTTTTTCAGAATTTTTTACTTTTAATTCTGATATATGTCGATAATAAACTAATCCTGGCGAAAATTTGGCATGATTAATTCCTTTTCCAACCCTTACAAACCCAATAAGTTCCAATTCTTGCCCTTTACTTAATAATACAATAGGCATTTTATCATAAATTACTTTTATATCCCCCATTAAGTTTCCAGAATAAACCATTGTAGGCCCAATAGCTTTTAATGAAACTTGGATTTCGTTTTTATTTGAATTCTTGCCCTCTTCTTTTAATTCTTCCAGTTCCCGGCTAGGCTTTAATGGAATAAGTCCAATCCTATGGGCAATTATTTCATCAAACAAGGCAGAATCGTTTTTATAAATTTCAACTTCATCAATAGCTGCAGAAAGTATTTCATTTGCACTCCTTCTGATTGCATTTGCTAGACTTTCGTTTATGTTTGTTATAAAAGTTATTTCGTTTGCCTGATTTTTTTCTTTATTCATTTTATTTGATAATTTTTGGGTTATTTAAATTTAACACCTAAACTCTTCTTCCTCTTCTTCCTCCTTTTTTCTTAGGTCCTCCTCTTGGAACCCTAGTTATATCAGATATGCTTAGTATCTTGTAACCATCTTTTGAAAGAGTCCTTATAATTGCATTTGCTCCTGGACCAACAGAAGGATTCCCTGTTTTCGCCCTCATTCTTACATAAAGGTTTTTTATTCCTAATCCAGAAATATCTTCTTCAATCCTCTTTGCCATAAACATTCCAGTTGTAGGATTTGCTTTAAGTCTGTCTTGTTTAGTGACCATTCCTCCAGTGCATTTTGCAATCGCATTTCCAGATAAGTCAGTAACAAGTGCTAAGGTGTTATTAAATGAAGAATATATATGCAATATTGCAGTATGTTCTTTTTTCTCTGCCATTATTCCTTATACTCCCCCGCGATTTCTTCTGGTTTTTTATTTTTTATCTTGCTTGATAATTTTATTTTATCTTCTAATTCAAATGGGACAGAATATGAGGGGATATTTACTATTTGCTCATTTACCAAAATTTTTTTATGGGTAATCAGCTGTCTTGCTCCTTTTGAAGTTGTTGACAGCCCCTTTTTAAAAACAATTGTTTGCAATCTTCGGTTTAATATATCTTCTTCTGTAAGTTCAAGGACTCCTGGGGTAGTTTCTGCTTTATACCCCGCCGCTTTTAGCTTATTCAGGAATTCTTCTTGTTTTTTTGGTTCAGAGTTAATTAATTTTTTTGCCCGGTTTCTTATTAAATCAATTTTTGCTTTTGCTTTCCATATTTCTTTTTTATTTTTAAGCCCATATTTATGAACTATTAAATCTTCTCCTCTCATCCTTTCTAAGTTAAACGGTTCTCTTGGCCTATTGTATAATTTGCTTTTTTTAATCATTTTAATTTACCCAATTTATGATTTCTTCTTGCCTACCCCGACAGCTTTATTTCTCCCCCTTCTCCTGAAATGACTCTTTGTTCTCTGCCCTCTTACAGGAAGATTTCTAGCATGTCTAGAGCCTTTATAAGATTTTATCTTCTTTAACCTTTTAATATCAAATTCTTTTGTCAAATCAAGCTTGGTTGTTAGCAGATGCATTGATTCGCCAGTTTCAAGATCAGACCTTCTATTGAGCATAAATAATGGGACAGGAAGATGTTCAAATATCTTTGTTATTTTTTCAATTTCTTGTTCAGAAAGTTCTTGAACTTTTTTATCCTTATTTAATTTTAATATGTGGCATATTGCATTTGACATAGAGAATGAAATTCCCTTTATTTTTGTTAGTCCAACATAAACTCCAAGATCTCCCGGAATATCTGTAGATAAAATTCTAACTAGCAATATCCTTTGTTCTTGTTTCTGTTTCTTTGTTTCTTGTGGTGTTTCTGTTTCTTGTTTCATTTTATATTATAAATAATGTATGCCTTTCATTTCCAGAAAGCTCTTCCAAAATTCTTTTTTGTATAGCTGTTTTTGGGTCTGGAAGGCTTTGCACTCTTTTCTTAATATCTTCAAAGGATTCGAATGGTTTCTCTTCCCTTTCCTTTAAAATTTCTTTTGTATGTTTTTTCCCATATCCTGGCAAAAGCTCTATCTGATGCATTCTAGTGTTTAATGCCCCAGATTTATTAAAAAATTCAACAAATTCTTTTTCCATTTGTTCAACTTTTATTAAGATAAACTCTTCAAGATTAGATTTTGCATTTTCAGTAAGTTTTTCAATTGGTAGTTTTCCAAGAATATAATAGATTTTATCTCTTTTTCCTTGCCCAATATAAACTTTTTCCTTCTGTTGGACTGTTATGCCTTTTCTTGGTATTAGTTGCAATAGTGTGAAATGGCATTCACCAATTGCCTGAATTATAGGCATCATTTTTCCTTCCAACGGATATCCATACGGGAGATAATCTAGTATTATTGCATATTCTTCTTTTTTGTCCATTTTTATTTGTATTTTGACACAATGTCAGTAATTTGTTTAATTTCATGCTCATCTAAACTTACATCTACGAATATTTTGTTTATATCCGAAGCATCTTCAGGAAGAAAGTCAACTATTTTTATGATTTGTTCTTCCCTTATTTTATGGTTTTCGAGAGCAACAAGCTCTTTTTTTAAATCCTCTGCACTTTTCTTTTTCAGTTTTGAAAATCTATTGATATGCGAGATTACTTCTTCTTTTCCTCCATATTCTTTTATAAGCTCTTTTGCTTCATTTAATGTCAATGGTTGCATTTGTTTAATCATTCTTGCCCCTTTGAATTTATATTTTTTATTTTTCTTAAATGAATTGGAGGCATTATAAATATTTTTTCTTTTGAAAGTTCCTTTAATTTTATAATATAGCTCCCCCCTCTTTTACCATCAACAACACCTGTCCTTCCTTGTATTCTGTGTGGAAAATGAGAATCAATAGCTTTATCTCTTACTATTGCCACTTTATCCCCTATTTTTAATTCTTTAAAGTATTCACTAAATCTTATTTTCCCCCGTTCTTTTATTTTTTTTCTTTTGCCCATTTTAATCAATTTTAGTTATTAATTATCTAAAAATAGTGGCTTTAAAAGTCTTTCCAATTAGGCTTTTAACTGATATAGAAAGATTTTAGCTATTTGCTAGCTTGATTAATCCCAACAGAACCCTGGTTTAAATCTCCGCTTTCCCTTGCATCTTCCATACTTTGCTTGATTGCTTTAAACATCTTATGTCCCCATACTCCAACACCACATCTTTCACAAAAGTCAATTACAGATTCTTCAGGTATTTCGCAAGAACAATAAATGCATTTTTTTGCCATGACATTTCCTCTTTGTTTGTTTAATAAGAGTTAGTTGTGAAATACCTTTTTAAATTTATTTATATCCTGCTGACATATCTTATTTTTTCTTTATTAACCTAAGAAGCGGCTTTCTTTTTCAAACCCCATAAATTTAAAAGCGTTTGTTGAGGGAGAATATGCCCATTTTCATTAATAGCAATTTCACTGAAGTAATTAACATAAAATTTATCGGATAGCATTTATTCATATCTCAGTGCATCTGCAGGTTTTAATTTAGATGCCTGTAAAGCAGGAAGTAATCCAGAGGCGCTTCCAATTCCAAATGAGAATAATAAAGCCCCAACAATTAAATACCATGGGAAGTAGGCCTGAACTAAAGGAGTTCCTAATGCTGCAGTTGCAATATATTCTGTTCCTTTTCCAAGTATAACCCCTATTAAAACTCCAATTAGCCCTCCGACTAATCCAAGTAATCCAGATTCAATTAAAAATAAAGTCATAATATCAGAGTTTTTAGCGCCAATTGCTTTCATTGTACCTATTTCTTTTGTTCTTTCTAAAACAGAGGTATACATTGTATTCATAATTCCTATACCTCCTACTAAAAGAGAAATCGCAGCAATACCGACGAAAACTGCCTGAACAACATTAAAAATATTTGAAAAGGTTTCTAATAACTGGTCTGAGGTCTGAACAGAAAAAGTTTCCTGCCCTTCTTTCTCACCTCTTTCATTTCTCAATTTTCTTTTTATTGCATCTGCAACATCACTCGGGCTAAATCCTGACTCTGTTTTTGCTAAAATCTGACTTTCTTCATCTTCTACATTAAGTATTTCTTTTAATGTATCTTTAGTCACATAAACAGATGCATCATCATAAGGATTTCCAACTTTATCATAAACTCCAATTACTTTAAAATCAACGCCCTCGATTTGTATTGTACTCCCAACACTAATAGGATTATCCCAAATATCTCCATAGACATGATTATATCCTACAACTGCCTTATATTTATCCCCCACCTTCAACTGCCTTCCCTCAATTATCTCAACACTTTGAATCTCGCCCATTAATTCTATATCTTCAGGATTTATTCCTATTGCAAAGTTAACAGAAATCTCGCCCCTATATTTTGCCTGAGATGTTTTCATTAACATTCCAATTACCCATCTAACCCCCCTAACATTTTCAATTGTCTTAATATCCTTGCTTGTTAATATTAAATTTTTGCTTGTTGTGCTCCCAGGAGGTCCAAGAGACTTTGTGGAAATTATAATTTTATCGCTTCCAACTTTTTCAAATTCATCAGAAATATACTTTTGCAATCCCTGTCCCAAAGAAATTAAAGCAACAACAGCAGCAATACCTATGAAAATTCCAATCATAGTAAGCCAGCTTCTTACCTTTCTTCTTTTAAGATTATTAAATGCAAGCAAGAAGAAGTTTTTCATAATTAGTCCTCCTTTGTTTTCTTTTTTCTTCTTCTTTTTCTAATGCTTCTGTAAAGCATCCAGATGATAAATAGAGCAATAACTCCGAGAATATAATATCCAGTGTTATTTTGCTTTATTAACCCAAGTTCAATAGCTTCTTTTCTTGTGTATATTTTTAAGTTTAAATCAATATTTTCACCTTCAATTCGGTTTGTAGCATCTCTGTATGTTAGTGCAACAGGAAGGTTAATTTCATCTGCAGAATCTTTAGATATAAAAATATTAAAGTTTGCGCTATCAAAATCATCACTTTCAACATCTCCGATATAAACTTCAGAGTTGCCCAAAATTTTAATATTAGCCACTTCTATCAGCTGGATTCTTAAAAATTTTACTTTTGTTAACCCTGAATTTGTCAGCCTTATAGTTATTTCATTGTTAGCCCCTTTTATTAAAATCCCCCCATAATCTACCTGCAATTTTGGCTTGTCATTTATAGTTAATCCAATAAAACTCGTATCAGCCATAGTTTTATTATTTAAAATATAGAAAATTTTCACCGGTACTTTATATGTTCCTGCATCTGCATCACTCAAGGCAATTATATTAAAGTCAATTGTTTCTTCATCCCCATCTTTTATTTTTTCAATTACTCTATCTGTACTAGATTTATAGGGTGCAAATGGCAGATTTGTAAAATCAAGACTAACAACTACATTTTTGATAGTTTCTCCAGCTTCATTTCCAATTTCTAACTCAATATTTGCGTTATTCCCAGGAGAAATTTCACTTGGTACTGAAACAACATTGTTAATTGTTAAAGAGCTTACTGAAGAAATTATTAATAACATTGCAAACATAATTATTGTCAGTTTTAAATTCATTTTATGATTTTTCCATCCTTTATTTTAACAATTTTCTTTGCTTGTTTTGCAACTTCGGAATCATGTGTAACTATTATTATAGTTTTTCCAAGCTTATTTAGACTTATAAACATTTGGATTATTTCTTCCCCTGTTTTAGAATCAAGATTTCCTGTTGGTTCATCTGCAAGTATTACTTCAGGGTCATTTGCAAGTGCTCTTGCAATAGCAACCCTTTGTCTTTCACCCCCAGATAATTCCTTAGGAAGATGATCTAGTCTATGACTGAGACTTACTTCTTTTAAAAGTTCAATAGCTCTTTCTTTCCTTTCTTCTTCTGTATAATCCTGAAACATCATAGGAAGCATAACATTTTCCATTGCAGTAAGTGTAGGTATTAAATTAAAGCTTTGAAATATAAAACCAATTTTTCTTCCTCTTATTTGTGCAAGTTCGCTTTCTTCAAGATGTTCTATATCCTGCCCATCAAGATATATTTCTCCTTCTGTTGCCAAATCTAAAGCACCTACTAAATTCATCATTGTTGATTTTCCACTCCCACTTGGACCAGTAATTGCAATAAAATCCCCCCTTTTAATTTCAAGATTAATCCCATTTACTGCTACTACTGTTGAACTGCCCATTTCATACTCTTTATGAACATTTTCTAGTTTGATTATTGCTTTTTCGGTCATTTCATTTTGAAGGTATTTCTGCTTTAAATCATTAATATCATTTAAATAATTTGTGATGCAAAAACTTTAAATAGCTACATTTAGAAAGATTATTATGATAATTTCAATTCGATGTATGAGTTGCGGAAAGCCAATAGCTCATTTGTGGGAAGAATTTAAAACAAGAGTAAGTAGTGGTGAAGCTCCAGGAAAAGTCCTCGACGAATTAGGATTAAAAAGATACTGCTGCAGAGCAGCTTTTCTAGGGCAGATTGACTTGTTAGAACTAACAACAAAGTTTAAGAAATTCTAATTTTTTAATATGAACAATACTTCCATCGTTGACTATATTGGGAAAACAGTTCTTATATTTAGAACAGATAGAGGATTAACTCAGGAACAGTTAGCAGAAAAGAGTGGTTTTACACAAGGATATATCTCTGCAATAGAGCATGGAAATAGACATCTAGGGCATTTATCATCATTACAAAAGGTCTCTAGGGCATTTGGCTGTCAACTTTCAGAATTAGTCAGATATGCCGAAGAATTAAGAGAAATAGACAGAAAATAAATATTTTCCTCTAACCAAAAACTAATTCATTGTAAAGCTCTCTTGCTCCTTTTAAATCCACGTGATATTTGCTTGTATTAAAACCAAAAAAAGAACTCCCGACTAATTTTACAAATCCATAATTATCTTCTAATCCTCTTAATGCATCAATTACCTCTTTATCATTACTCCACACACCAAGTCTTAATACTTTCTGTGGGTTTCTATAACTAATTTTATTTATACTTTCTCTAACCACAATTATAAGAATATCTGTTTCTAACCTGCTTAATTTCTTCCTCTTTTCTTCATTCATTAACTTATATTTTAATCCCCATTTATAAGTATTATTGTAGAATAAATCAGATAAACAGCCCCCACAAAAAGCTTTAAAAACCCCCTAAACATGCTAATTTTGAAGACGACCACAGTAGTCAGGAAACACCTGTTCCCATTCCGAACACAGAAGTTAAGCTGTCTACGTCTAAAATTAGTCTCGAAAGAGGCGAAACTTTGATGTTGTCTTCACCTTTGTTTTTACAAATTTATTTAAATTCAAGTTTACTATCCATTTTATGAAAAAGATAACTATTATTTTAAGCTTAACAATTGGGATATTTATTATATCTATAATCTTTTTCTCATATATCTATTTTTTAAGCACGCAAGTAGCAAGTTCTCCGAAGCAATTTTTAGGAAATTGCAATATAATTAAATATTCTGGGGAACATGTTATAGATATTGTTATATTTGCTGATGAAAAAACTGCTATCAATTATTCTAATTCTTTGTTTGAAGTTTCACCATTTAATTCTTCAAAAGAAACATTTAATTTTTTTTATATCGATGATTATACTCCAAAATGTGAATTATATAAAGGAATAGCTCTTCTTTGTTATTCAAAAGAATTAATAAAGAGAGCATCTTCTTGCCCAAATGACTACATCTTGGTAATTGGGAATTCAGAAAAAACCATAAGAAGCTCGGCATATATGAATGTTATGAGTTTAAATTCCCAACATACTAAAGCAGTTTTTTATCACGAATTTGGGCATGTTTTTGCAAATCTTGCAGATGAGTATATCCCTGCTAAAATTCCGGTAAATTCAAAAAATTGCGTGGTATCTTGTGATAAATTTACTGAAGAGATAGATGGCTGTTTTCAAGGATGTTCTGACAGCGCTCATTTTAGATCAATTGAAAATGGGCTCATGAGAACTCTCGCAGCTAAGAATTATGGAGTATTCAATGAAATGTTGATGAAAGAGAAATTAAAAAAATCCTCGACGTCTATAACTGCTAAAGCTATCGAGCAAATCAGCGATTGCACTAAGAGAGAATATTATTTGATTGAAGGGGTATATAGTAATGAGGAGATTCAGGTATTAAACAAATCTATTGAAACTGGATGCATAGGATTAAATGGGGCGGGAGATTTTTCTTATAGATTAATTTTATCAAATAATGTGATATTAACAGAAGAAGAATTTAATCCAGAATTTATTTTTACAGATACTCCTAATCAAGAAAAAATTGCCGGAGAAGTTTTTATATCTGATAACCCATTTTATCTTAAAATTCCTGTAATTGAAAATTTAGATAGTGTTCAAATATTAAAAAATAATAAAGTAGTTTCAGAAATTAACCTAAAAGATATCGGAGCAAGGCCTTGCAAAAATGAATAATAAAGCAGTTTCAGAGATTATTGTAACCATGTTGTTTATCTTGTTGGTAATCGCTTCTATAAGTATTATTTGGTTTTCTGTTTCTAAAATCACAAGTACAAACCTATCCCCCCAGCTTTCATGCACAGAAATGAAAATAAATCCCCCTGTTTCAATTAATAAGATTTGTGATAATATTGAGACTAGAGATATAGAAGCTGTTGTTGAGCGGTCTAATAATGAAGCAGTTTTATTAAGTTCTTTGGAGTTTGTTATTTCATCAGATACTCAAAGAGAAGGGTATACTTGTTGTGCAGATGACTGCCCTAATTGTGAGATTGTTCGGCCAGGGCAATATAAAAAGTATTACTTTTATACAGAGAATTTAGGTGAAAATCCTGTTTTTATTTTAAGTGTTGATGGTTGTACACTTGAATCTGTGCAGATTAAAGAATGTTGATTTGAAAGGTTTAAATATCCAGAAATTTCTCTTTTATTATATATTGCGGGAGTGCCGGAGTGGTCAAACGGAACACGTTTAGGTCGAATAAATGCACGAGACAATCGTGCAACTCAATAAAATGGGTGTGTTCGTAAGAACCGTGTTAGCTTAGTGCTTGCGTAGGTTCGAATCCTATCTCCCGCATGATTTGGATTCGAACATTTTTCCGAACATTTTTAAGTATGAATTCTATGTATTTTTATGCCCGAGTAGCTCAGCCTGGATTAGAGCAGGAGCATCCTAAGCTCAAGGTCGAGGGTTCAAATCCTTCCCCGGGCGTTTACCTTTAGGTTCAATTTATAAACAACTTGGTTGTTTTCCACAACTTGAAAAATACAATTTTTCAGTTATTTATTAATACTATTTTTAGCAATCTTCCAGAGAAATTCAAACTGCTGAACAAAAGATTTAGCCACCTCATTAGATTCAATAGTTATAGTAATTGGGTTTTCAGATATAATGTCAATAATTGTTAAATTCCCTATTGTAATTATCGCTACTGGAGAGATATAAGGAAAATATCTCAATTCTGCTTCAGCTTCATGATCCTCTCGAAATTTCTTAGCATTTATATCCAAGATTTTTTTTATTTTAACCTTACTTTCCTTTCTTTTGGAATAAAGATTATTTATGTAAAAATTGTAAATTGCTTTTGGATATTTTTCTCTTCCCATTATTCCTAAAACTCTCAATATTTCTTTTGATGAATATCTATCAACTTCCTTTTGATGGGCTATTTTCAAACCATTAAATCCATAGAAAACTTCAACTTTTTGACTTTCTTTATTAGAATTTAATTTATCTAGAATTTCTGGAAGTATATTCTTAAGAGAATCTTCCTGTTCTTTAATTTCATTTTTCTTTTCATCTAAATAAATATAAATTCTTTTGGGATCAGCAGGAAAGAATTTTTTAACCCCCGATTCAACAATCTCGCTGATAAACCCCTTATTTTTTAGGGAATTTAATATTTCATAAATTTTGCCAGTATTTAAGTTGGCTTTTTGTAAAATCTCTCCAGATGTCCCCTTACCCAATTCAAGTAAGGCTACATAAACTCTTGTCTCATATTCTGTTAGTCCTATTTTTCTTAATATTTGTTTAATCATTAATTTACTATATAAAACAGATATAAAAAACTTTCTATTACTCTACTCTATAAGGGGGGTTATATTAATATAACACTATATTATTAATTTTTTATGATAAATGAAATAGAATTAACTAAAGAACAAATCCAATTCCTTAGAAGAGGACCTAAAGAAAGGTGGGCTGAAAGATTTCGTTTAGAACAACTTGAAGCATTAATCCCAGAAGAGTTAATACTTTTTGGAGACCTTAAATTTAATAATTATAGCTCTGGCCCTCTTTATCTCGGTACAAAAAATATGCAAAGGTCTCATCATAACCTATTAAGTATGGTTATGGCTGATGATAAAAGAGCAATCGCAGTAGTTAGTCATAATGCTGAACCTGGATATCGAGCAGACCACCACATTTCTGCTTTTGACTGGAAAAAAAGAGTTGTATCTGTGGATTATACTCCCCATAGATATCCTGTAAAAATAGAATCATTTAAATCTATTCCAAATTCAACAAAATATGAATTAGTTAGTTATATGCCTTATGAACCTCTAGGAGAAGATTTGCTAGAAAACCAAAGAAAAAGATACGAAATAGATTTTGAAAAACAGCATTTTTCTAATCTTGACGAATTAGTTAAAGCACAAAAAGAAGGTAGAGCTTGGGTAAAAGGAGAGAGAATAAGCAGTCAATAATTTCTAGCTACGTACCAATACTTTTTCAACACTAAATCTTGAGTTTATAACAAAAGTAATCACATAATTTCATGCATCTAAATTAACACTTAAGGTTAACTAATGGTTCAGGCGCGTCACTTAGAATTATATTTTAAAGATTCTGGGGTATTTCTAAGATAGTTTTTGAATAAATTTATCTTAACTTTTTTAAGAACATATCTAAACCTTCCCATTTTAATCCAATATAATGCTTTTTTAATTCTCCCCCTATAATAGTTTTGAGCCCATAATCTTGAAGCCATTTTCTCAAGAACTTCATCAGAAACCTCGCTGAAATTGTGCTTCATGTCTCTCCAATTTCCAGTCCATTCAGCCCATTCTTCTAGTGTTACAGGTTTTTTTATTTTACCCTGTGCAACTAAATCATCAAAGATTTTAGTTCCAGGTATTGGATTAAATACTTTAATATCACTTATATCTGGTTTAGTTTCTTTTAAGAATTTTTCAGTTAGTTCCATATCTTCATATGTCTCTGTTGGGATTCCAACCATAAAACTAGCATCACTAAATATTTTATTCCTTCTGCAAATATCCATAGCTTCAGCCTGTGTTTTCACACTTATTCTTTTATTTAGAAAATCTAATATCCTCTGACTTCCAGATTCAGAACCCATCTGAATTGTGTGACAGCCAGCATCTCTTAGTATAGGCAAAGACTCTTCATTTATTTTCATAAAGTCAGCTCTCCCAAAAATTAAAAAATTTATTTTTCCTTTATAATTATCCCTAAGAAATTTCCCAACTTCAATACTTCGTTCTTTAAATGTAATAAAATTTTCATCACCAATAGTAAAATCAACTATGTTGTGTTTTTCTATTAACTCTTTGAATAACATCTTTGTTTTTTCAATATCATACACCCTAACACACGGACTTCCATCTTTGCCCCACATTCCAAGATTATAGCAAAAAGTACATGTTCCAGGACAACCTCTGCCAGTTATAATAAAAAACTGAGAATATTTGCTAACATCGACTAAACTATAATTTGGAAATTTGAGCTTGTTTATATCTAGAAAAGGTCGCATGGGATTTTTATTTATATTTTTTAAAGTTCCAAGTTTCCTTGGATTTTTGTCAAAAGTATCGCAAAACTCTAAAAAAGCTTCTTCTCCTTCTCCTCTTAAAATATAATCAATATATGGCTCATTAAGTAAAGAATCTGGTTCAATTGTCGGATGTACCCCCCCAACAATAGTTATTGCTTTTGGAAACTCTTTTTTTATTATTGGGCCCAAGTGCATAATATCATAGAGTATTGTAGATGTCATTGCAGTGAAACCTATGATATCGGGATTATACTCTTTCAAGTAACTTAGAAATGCTTCATCATCATAACTAAGATTTCTATCATAAATTTTTACAGGATGTTTATGCTCTATTGCTGTTGCAACATATATTAAACTTGACGGAGGAGCAAGTATTTCTGTTTTATCTTTTAAATTATTATGCGGCTGAACTAATAAAACTTTTGCCATTTTTTAATAAACCTAAAATTATGCCAACCTATATAAATATTATGTTAATTATAACATAGCCATAAACTTTATTAAACCACATTTGAATAGTTATTTAAGGCGCCGGTGGTTTAATGGTAGAATCTTTGGCTTCCAACCAAATGATCCGGGTTCGATTCCCGGCTGGCGCATTTACAAAATGGAAGAAAATCAGCAAAAAACAGAGAGAGCAGACAAGACATTTAGTCAGAAATTTGAAGTAGCTTATAATAAGTATTACAAATTAGCTCTTATTATCCCAATACTTATTTTGATTGCCTCACTTTTTTATTTATGCTCTTTTTCAGTAAAACACGGAGATTTGATTAATAAAGATATTACATTAACGGGAGGAACTTCAATACAAGTAGAATCAAAAGCAGATATTAATGAACTTCAAAAAACTCTTGAAGCAAAATTTGAAGAAATCTCTATTCGGCAAATTTCTAATGTAATTACAGGAGAACAAGTCGCATTTATAATTGAAACAAGTGCAAGTTCTGAAGAAGTTATCCCTGTGCTGGAGGATTACTTAGGCATCAAATTAACTTCTGAAAATAGCACTATTGAGTTTACAGGCCCGAGTCTCAGCGATAGTTTTTATAATCAGTTAAAATTTGCTATTCTTCTATCATTTATCTTTATGGCAATTGTAGTTTTCTTAATTTTTAGGTCATTTGCCCCAAGCATGGCAGTTATTTTCTCAGCATTTGCAGATATAGTTGTCTCAATTGCAATTGTTGATCTGCTTGGAATAAAACTTTCAACTGCAGGTATTGTCTCTTTTTTAATGTTAATTGGTTATTCTGTTGATACAGACATCTTGCTTACTGCAAGAGTTTTAAAAAGAAGAGAAGGAGAAATAAATACAAGAATTTTTGATGCATTCAAAACCGGAATTACTATGACACTTACTTCTTTAGCTGTTGTAATCATAGGCTTGTTTTTAACTTCAAGTTTTTCAAAGGTATTTAGCCAGGTGTTTACTATTCTGGCAATTGGACTTGTAATAGATATAATGAATACTTGGTGCACTAATGCTTCTTTCCTTAAATGGTATATTGGTTGGAGGAAAAAATGAAAATCAAACTTAGCTGGAGGATATGGCTTTTCTTTATAGTGATAGCTCTCGCTATTTTATCTATATTTGGATTCCCCCCGACATTTTTAGAAAAAGGTGTTCTTGTAAGAGAAGTTGCTGCTAATTCTACAGCTTATCAGCAAGGGCTTACAAGTGGACAGATAATTAAAGAAATAAATGGACAAACAATAAACTCTGTTGAAGATTATTCAAATGCAATTAATTCTATTTTTACACTACCTAATGAATCTATTAAATTATCAATTACAACTAAAACGGGAAGTTATGTATTTTTTACAGAGCAAATACCCGAAATTGTAGTCTCAGAAATTCCAAAAACAAAAATTCAAACAGGGTTGGATTTAAGAGGAGGAGCAAGAGCAATTATAAAACCAGAAATAACTCTTTCAGAAGATGAAATGGATGTTTTAAAATCTATGATAGAAAATCGTCTTAATGTTTATGGTATAACTGACTTATCTGTTAAAATTATTTCTGACTTAGCTGGAGAAAAATTCTTGCTAATTGAAATTGCGGGGACAACCCCCAGCGAATTAAATAAACTTATTGCAGAGCAGGGCAAGTTTGAAGCAAAAATTGGTAATGAAACAGTGTTTATCGGAGGAAACCAAGATATAGAATATGTATGCAGAAACGATGCAAATTGCGCAAGAATAGAAAGTTGCACTACAACAGACAGCGGAGATTATTGCAGCTATAGTTTTGAAATACGATTAAGTGAAGAAGCGGCTAAAAGACATGCAAATATTACTAAAGATTTAGGATTAAATATTACTGCTGGTGGAGGAAGATATTTAGATAAAACAATTGATTTCTATGTAGATGATAAGTTAGCAACATCTTTGATGATTTCAGAAAATCTAAAAGGAAGGGAGACAACACAAGTTCAGATTCAGGGTTCTGGTTCTGGAACTGATAGAAAATCTGCAATTGAAGACTCTGAACAATCTATGAAACGCCTTCAAACAATTCTTTTAACAGGAAGCCTTCCATATAAATTAGAAATAGTTAAATTAGATACAATTTCTCCAATGCTTGGAAAAGACTTTAATAAATTAATTTTACTAACAGGATTAGTTTCTTTACTTGCAGTTGCAATTATAATTTTTGCAAAATATAGGAATATTAAAGCATCAGCACTAATTATGTTTACCAGTACTTCAGAAATAATTATTATACTAGGGATTGCTGCTCTTATTAAATGGAATCTTGATTTGCCAAGTATTGCAGGTATTTTAGTTGCTATCGGAACTGGTGTTGATGACCAGATAGTTATTGTTGATGAATCAAGTTCGCAAATACAAACGAGTATAAGAGAAAAAATAAAATCTGCATTATTTATTGTTGTTGCAGCATTCCTTACTACCTTTGTCTCTCTTCTTCCTTTATACTGGGCAGGAGCAGGACTTTTACAAGGATTTGCATTTACAACAATGATTGGATTAACAATTGGAGTTTTAATTTCTCGTCCTGCATTTGCAGATATGATTAGAATAATAAAGGAAAAAAATGCTACCTAAAACTCACTTTATTTTTGGAGGGATTTTTGCACTGATTGTCTTTTTACTACTTCCACAAATAGGGTATATAGGATTTATAATTATCTGGTTTTCAAGTTTTCTGATAGATGTAGACCATTACCTATTTTATGTATTCTTAAAAAAAGATATTAGTCTTAAAAATTCATATCATTGGTTTGTAAAAAAACATAGAAAGTTTAAAGAATTATCGATTAATGAAAGGAAAGAGAGAATAAAAGAAAGATGTCCAATACCGGTTATATTCCATGGGATTGAATTTATTCTATTGTTAATAATTTTATCATTTTTCTCAAAAATATTTGTGTATATCTTAATCGGAGTTGTTTTTCATCAGTTGCTTGATTTTATTTCAATAACCCATGACCGTTCAGATATACGGCACATAGGCTCTCAAACTTATAATTTTATTCAGTATAAAAAGAGATTAAAAAGAAACCACTTAAATTTGCCATACCTTAAATAAAATGATAGCTAAAAAAATATTTCAAGAACTGACTTTTTTAGGAGGAATATTATTTTACTTATTATTCTCGGGATGGTTTTTTATACAGAAAGAGTATAAATTATTTTTTATCTTAATTTCCGGGCTGATTATTATTTATTTAGCAACTTTTTTAATAAGGATATTTTATTTTAAAAATCGCCCACAAAAACAAGACTATAAAAATTTATTAGAGAGACTTGACGCAAGTTCATTTCCAAGTGTGCATTCTGCAAGAATTTCATTTATTTTCATATTTATGGAATACCACTTTTTAAGTTCTGTATACCTTAGTCTGTTATTCTTAATTCTTCTGTCTTTAGTGCTGTATTCTAGGATATATTTAAAGAAACACGATTTAGCAGATGTTATTGCTGGAGTAATTCTAGGAACATTAACTTCATTAATATTTTTATTATCTTGGTAAAGCTATCATATAAATATTTTTAAACAGATTTTATCTTTGAGAAAAATGAAACTTTTGCTAATTAATCCCCCCCAGTCTGCAGTTTATGGGAAAATAGGTTCTCCAGACTACCCCCCCTTAGGATTAGCTTATATTGGCGCAGTTCTTGAAAAACAAGGACATTATGTAAGGATAATTGATATTGATGCAGAAAAAATTTCTAAGCAACACCTTTTAAAAATAATCCGAAATTTTGAGATAATTGGAATAACTGCCACGACACCTACATTCCAACAAGCTGAAAAACTTTTTAAATTGATTAAGGAGAATACAAAAGCTATAACTCTTTTAGGAGGGGTGCACGCAACAATTACCCCAGAAGATTGCCTTAAGACTGATTTAATTGACTTTGTCATAAGAGGCGAAGGAGAACTAACAATCGTTGAGTTATTAGATGCAATAGAGAAGAAAAAACAAATTTCAAGTATAAAAGGGATTTCCTACAAGAAAAATAATAAGATAATCCATAATAAAGACAGAGAATTGATTCAAAATCTCGATGATATTCCTTTTCCAGCAAGGCATTTATTTAATCAGCAAAAATACACTTATCCAGATTCACTTTTAAATCCAGTTATGCCAATTATGACTTCGAGAGGGTGTCCGCATATGTGCACATATTGCTGCACAAAATTAATCTTTAGCAGAAGAGTTAGGTTTAGAAGTGCAAAAAATGTTGTTGATGAAATTCAGCAGTTGATTAGAGATTATAAAGTTAAGGAAATCCATTTTTGGGATGATAACTTTACACTAAATAAACAAAGAGTTTTTGAAATTTTAGCTGAAATAAAAAAAAGAAAAATTAAACTAAAATTTGCATTCCCTAATGGATTAAGAGTTGATCAGGTTGATGAAGAAATTCTTAGGGCTTTAAAAGAAATGGGAGTTTATAGTGTTGCTTTTGGAGTTGAATCTGGAAATCAGATAATTCTGAATAATGTTAAAAAAGGAACTACAATTGAAAAAATAGAAAAAGCATATAAGTTAGCAAAAAAACTCAAAATAGAGACATGGGGATTTTTTATGTTGGGATTGTACGGAGAAAATAAAAAGACAATTAGAGATACAATTAATTTTGCAAAAAAATTAAATCCAGACATAGCAAAGTTCCATATACTAAAGCCCTATCCTGGAACAGAAATTTTTGACCAATTAAAAAAAGATGGGTTAATAATAGAATTTGATTATTCTAAATATGGAATCCATACCCCCCCTGTGCATAGATTAAATGATATAACCCCAGATGAATTAATTGATTTATCAAAAAAAGCATATAGAGAGTTTTATTTAAGACCTTCTAAAATTATCCAGCAAATTACAAGGATTAAATCTTTCCAAAGGTTTAAATTAAATCTTAAAACTGGGATAAATGTCCTAAAAATGATTAAATAGCTAAATTGCATAAAATCCAATAATTACTGTAATTAACCAAAGAGAAATTGTTATAAATGTTCTTTTGTCAAAAATAAACTTTTCAGGATTTCTTATTTTTTCAGGATGTATGTATATATTTCTATAGAACATTAGAGTTATGTAAAGAGCAAAAGGGATACTAAGTAATAACCCTGGTTTTTGGAACATTATGCTATAAATAGAAAAAAATACAAAAACACATCCTGCAGAGAAAATTGATAAGAATTCTAATACTTTGCTGTCTAAAGGATTAAAACCCGTCCTGTATTCTTTTGCATTTTCTAGCTGAATTTCTACAGACCTCTTTCCACTTACTAAGAAAACTGATATGAAGAAAGTACATAACAATACCCAATTAGAAACTGGACGGTTTATTATAAATGTTCCAGAAACAGCCCTGATTGCGAAGTTAATAGAAATAATGATAATATCAAAAAAAGCTATTTTCTTCAAAGATAGTGTATATAATTGAGTTAATAAAAATAACCCAATTATTGAATAAAGAAAATAAGTAGATAAAAAGTTAGCTATTAAAAGGGAAAATACTAGGAAAATAAGTGATACAAATAAAGCAGGTATTTTTTTAATTTTCCCAGAGGCAATAGGGCGATTTTTCTTTTCTGGATGGTGTTTGTCTTTTTCTAAATCAACTATGTCATTTATAATATAATATGACGAAGAAACTAGGCAAAGAGCAATAAATCCATAAAAAGTCGGTATAAACAGACTTTTATCAAACAAACTAAGTGAGAATATAAGAGGCACAAAAACTACAATATTCTTATACCACTGTTCAATTCTTATTAATTTTAAAAACTCTTTCACACTAATCATTTTCAAAAAATCATAATAATCTTTAAATACTTTTCTTGAAAGACACTTTTATGAAAAAGTTGCTTGTTACTGGAGGAGCTGGTTTTTTAGGATATCATATCTGTAATCAGCTTTCTAAACAATTTAAAGAAGTAATTGTAGTAGATATTGCAGAAGCAGAAAAAAAAGAATACCCGAAAAACACAAAGTTTTATGTTCTTGATATAACAAACAAGCAAAAACTAGACGAGGTTATTAAAAAAGAAAAACCAGAGCTAGTTGTTCATGCGGCTGCAGCTTTGCCACTTTATACTAAAAAAAGAATCTATCAGGTTAATGTTTCTGGAACAAAAAATGTTTTGCAATCATCACTAGAAAACAAAGTTGAGAGGGTAGTTCATATTTCTTCAACAGCAGTTTATGGAGTTCCTAAGAAACACCCGATTTATGAAACAGACAAATTAGTTGGTGTGGGTCCTTATGGAGAAACAAAAATAATTGCAGAACATTTATGTAATCAATATAGAAAAAAAGGGTTATTAGTTCCGATAATTCGTCCAAAAACCTTTATTGGAACAGGAAGACTAGGAGTTTTTCAGATTTTATATGATTGGGTTGAATTTGGGGCAAGAATTCCAATAGTAGGTAATGGAAAAAACCATTACCAACTGCTAGATGTGGAGGATTTAGTTAATGCTATTTATTTAGCATTAGTTAGCAATGCTAAACTTTCAGATGATGCCTTTAATGTAGGTGCAGGAGAATTTCATACAGTTTATGAAGATGTTTCTGAACTTTGCAATTATGCAAAATCTGGAGCAAAAGTAATCCGTACACCTGCAAAAGCTATTAAACTTGCACTGATGATTTTTGAAGCAATGAAACTTTCTCCTTTGTATAAATGGGTTTATGGAACTGCAGACACAGATTCTTTTGTTTCAACTGAAAAAATTCAAAATCAACTTAAATGGCACCCAAAATATTCAAATTCTCAAGCACTAATAAAATCTTATCAATGGTATCTTGATAATAAAGATAATCTTGGCGGAACAGGAGTTACTCATAGAGTTGCATGGAGCCAGGGAATTTTAGGCATTTTTAAGAAGATGTCCAGAATCTTTTAAGATTATATCTGCTACTTTTATTCCTGAGTTTAAAGCTACATTCATATTTCTTATTTTTGGATAAGTAAGTTGAATTCCTGCAAAGTAAAGCCCATCTATAAGAGTTTTGTAATCTGGCATATACTTGTGATAATCAATATCATAAATAGGTTCTCCATATTTTGTTTTAAACACTTTACTCCATAAAATATCAGCATTTGGGAAATACTTTTTAATAACCTTAAAGTACTTTTCTTTAATTTCCTCATCTGAAAGACTTAAATCTTTTTCACTACCACCATATTTTAAACACCAATTTATCTTTTCGCCATAAGAATCATTAAGAATAGAATGCTGCATTATTATGTGGACATCTTCATTAAATAAATTTATCCAGTATATTTTTGGTATTAAAAATTTCTTGGTTACAAAACATATTCCTACAGCAGGACAGTATTTTACCTTAGATATTTGCTCTTTAAAATTTTCAGGCATATTTTTAGATATTTTAATTAACTCTTCAAAAGGAATAGTATTTATTAGAATATCATACTTTGATTTTTTATTCCCTATTTTAATTACTTTATTCTTCAAGTCAATTTCTTTAATATTTGATTTAGTATATATTTTTCCATTATTTTTTATAATTTCTTTCTCTATGTTATTAATCATATTTTGATAACCTTTTTCTGGAAATGAAAAGTAATCTTGTATTTCTTTTTCATACAACCTATTTGCAAATTGTTTCGCAGATATTCGGTTTAACGGAATATTAAATTTATTTCTGCTGTATAATTGATAGAACATCTTTTCAGTCACAGCTTTTCCAGAATATTTTTTCAACCAATTTTCTGCATCTAACCCCTGTTTAATCTTGTTAGGATTCATAAAATAAACAGTGTATATTCCAAATAAACCAAATCTTAACTTTTCATATAGTGTTAGATATTTGAATTTTAGTAGTTCTAGGGGGGTGTTTACTGTGTTTATTTTATAATTAACCCCAATAGCAACTTTTATCTTTTGCCATTTTAAATTATCTATATTTCCAAATTTTTTTAAGTAATCTAATGTTGTTTTGTTGCTTTTTATTATATGGTGATAATATTTTGGAATATCTCTTCCATTATATTTAAAATTTGAAGCTAATCCTCCAATATATTCTTGTTTTTCATATATCTCCACATCAAATGTTTTACATAATACTTCTCCTGCAGCTAGTCCTGAAAGCCCTGCACCTAGAATAATTAATTTTTTTCTTGAGCTCATTTTATCATAAGTTTTCTTAATGGATAATATTTAGACTTTATCATTTTACAAACTCCCAGTTTGAATGGAGTATATATTACATTAAACTCTTTTTCCCAATTTTCAACAGGAAAAACATCTCCCGCAATTAGAGCATATAATTGGGATTTTTCATAAGGATTTTTCCTAAATAATAAACTATAGGTTTTTAACAAAACAGAGAATATCGGTAGGGGAATATTAATAAAAACTCTTTTTTGCCCTCTTTGTCTAGCTATTTCTTTAATAAGTTCTATAAAATATATCTTTTCCTTGCTAATTATATTAAAACTCTGATTTTTAGCAGGAGCTTCAAGGCAGTTTAATATTATTTCAACTAAATCATAAACAAACAAGGGCTGTCGAATATATTTTCCACTTCCTGGAACAGGAAACACAGGACTTTTATCTAAAATATTGGCTAAGAATCCTAAGTGTTTAATGTCAAATTCTCCATACATAAGTGGTGGGCGAAATATAGTGTATTTTAATTTTGAATCTTTAACAAGTTTTTCACCAGAAGTTTTTGTCTCACTATAATCATCTCTAGCAACAGACATAACTACAGAAGAACTTAGATGTATTAGGTGTTTAATTTTGTACTTCTCACATATTTTAATAATGTTTTTCACAGATTCTATGTTATTTTTAATGTAATCTATTCTTAAAGGAGAAGAAATCTGCGCTTGCAGTTGTATGACAACATCACAACCTTTAAATTCCCTTTCCCAACTGCCATTTTTTGAAACATCTACGCAAATTGTTTTTATTCTAGGATTTATCTTTTTAGCTATTCTTAAGTTATTTTTGTTTTTATCAATAGCAGTTATTTGATATTTTAAAGAGTCAATTTTTGTCAACAGAGATAATCCTACTAGCCCTCCTGCACCAGTGATTATTATTTTTTTCATAATATCGGGTTTTTTTATAACTATTTAAGATTATATATTCTAAACTTTAGAATTCTATCCACGATATACACAAAGAATACTGTAGCATTTTTCTTTTTCAAGCCCTTCAGGCAACTCGCTTTCTTTTTCACTTACAATAATATAATTATCGTAGTTATAATCTCCAAAACGATTAAACTTTGCAGATATTTCCAAGTTTTCTCTAAGGTTTATTTTTGAATTAGTTTTAATAGAATATTCTTTTAATACTGTTTTGTTTTCTCTGCTTGCTTCAAAATCTTCTATCCACGCTATTTTTGGGCTGTCTTCCCATAGTTGAGCAGCTATTTTCGGAGCTTCATAAGGACCTGCAATTATATATTCTGTTTTAAAATCTCCCTTGATTTTTAATAAATCTTCCTGAATTTTACTATCTTTGGTTGCTCCAAAAAAACCAAAAGTAAGAATAACTATTAAAATTACAGAAACCACACAATGCCATTTAATTTCTTTTTTAGTTAATAATGGACTTAACAACAAAATCAAAATTGGAGAAATTATAATGAAATATTTTAACATTGCTGCACGAACAAGCAGTATAAGTCCAGAAAGTATTAAGAATATTATATCTTTTTTATGCTCTTCAAACTTTAATCTATGTAATCTGAATAAAAAAGGAGAAATTGCAACAATTATTAACAAAACTCCTGGGGTGTTCAAAATCTGCAGGTTTCTTGTTCCTGAACTAACTCCTGCAATTGAAACAACAAAATTTGCCCCAAAATATCTGATAAACGAGTACATAGGATTATTAAATAAAACATAATCTAGGACTAATGCCGGGAGTATTCCAATAGAAAAAAATATGAAATAATTTACAAAATTATTGAACCTTCCATTCCAAAAATACACTAAAATAAATAAAAAGCTAAACAACATCATAGGAGTATAAAATGCAACAGATAATCCTAGGAATAATCCCGAATAAATATAACTATGTTTTATTTTTTGATTTTTAATAAAAAGATAGGCTAATAATAAACAAAAACTTGCAGGCAAAGCAGGAGTTGTTTGTATGCTCGCATACCAAGTTAGTGGCGAAATTGCAAATATTAAGAATGCAAATTTATTTTTCAAAAATATAAGAAGGACGATTCCAATAAGAAATACCCAAAAAACATTAACTAGTTTTATCATAGTTAAACTTGGCCAGATTTTTAAAAATAAAGAAATTATAAATGGATAAACAAGAGAATGAGTAGTAAAAACATCTAAATTATCTACTCCTGCTAGTATTTTAGATACAGTTATGTATTCATAAGAATCGTGAAACCCTAGTTTAGTTGAAAAAATAGCAAAACCAATCAGAACTAAAGCAAAACCAATTAGAACATAAGTTGTCTTTTTCATCAATGTTTTAGCCTACAATTATTTAAAAAGTTTCATATTCTTAAATTTATATGGCAATTGAGGAAAAAAGTTTGACAAAACAGGCAATTAAAGGTTCTGCATGGAATTTTACTTCATCATTAGTAATGCGTGCAGGTTCTTTAATTTTCTCAGTAATTTTAGCTAGAATGCTGTTATTAGAAGGTTTTGGATTATATAACCTAGTATTATCAATTGCTCTAACCTTCATGTTTTTTTCTAGTACTGGGATTAATGAGACACTTGTAAGATATATCCCTGAATCTTTGAAAAGTAAAAAATTACTTAAAAAAAATTACTTCCATACAATATTAAAACTAAAGTTTATTTTAGTTTTAGTAACTTCTTTGCTTCTTCTTATTATTTCATACCCCCTTTCTGAATATATTTTTAAAAAGCCACAGGCATTTTTCCCATTGGTTTTAGCATCAGTTTATATTTTCATACTCTCCTTAGAAGGATTTTTTACTGCATTTTTTTATGCAGTTAAAAAATCTGAATATGTTGTTGCAAAAGAAAGTATCTCTCAAGTGCTAAGAATTGGATTAGTTCTTATAATTTCTTTATTACTTGTAAAGAATTTGAATGTTTTCCATGTTTTTTTAGTTCTTATAATCTCTACTTTTATCACTCTAAGTTTTAGTGTATATAATAATTATCGACTTTTTCCAGAGATTTTCAAAAATAAAGAACCAGCAAAACAAGAAGATAAAAAAAGAGTATTTAATTTTTTTATGTATTCTACTTTAGGTTTTTTCTCTTTTATGTTTTTGGGGAACATAGACACAATTATGCTAGGAATTTTTGTTCCAGGAACAGAAGCAATAGGGATTTATAGAGCTGCATTTAATATTGTTTCAAGCATCTCTGGACTTTTAGCATTTAGCAGTGTTTTAATCCCTATTTTTGTACAGGTAAAAAAAGAAAATTTAGAACATGCATTTAATCGTGTGTTTAAGTATACAATGATAGTTAGTGTTCCCTCTGCATTTGGGATAGCTGCTCTTGGAAACTACTTTTTATTTCTACTTTATGGTAGATCGTACCTAGAATCAACATTGCCACTTTATTTTTTGTCTATGTTAATTATATTGTCTGTTCAAGTGACGCTTTTTATCAGCTTATTTTCTACAAGAGAGAAAAATAACCTCTTTTTATCCGCATCTTTATTTGTTATGGCATTAAATATCTTATTAAATTATCTTTTGATTAAATATTTCTTATTGTTCTCTCCTAATCTTGCAGCTACAGGAGTAGCAATAGCAACAATGATAAGCTGGATTATTTATAGTATCGGGCTTTATATTTTTGCTAAAAATAAGCTAAATATAAAAGTAGACCTTAGTTTGATGATAAAACCAATACTTTCAAGCATAATTATGGTGCTTTCTTTGTTATTTATTAAAAACCTATTAAATGATATAAACTTATTTACAGGAATCCTACTTGTTACTACAGGATTTTTTGTTTATATCTTATCAATGTTAATCTTTAGAGGTATAAATAGAGAAGATTTTAAACTATTCAAACTATTATTTGATTTTAATTTTAAAAAACAAACTATTTCAGCAAATTAAAAATTTTAAATAGATTTTTAAATAATTACATATTAAAGATTAAACATAAAATATAGTTTAAAATGAAAGATAATAAACCAGAAGTAGACTGTATAATTGTCTCACATAATAACCAAGACATTCTAAGTGTCTGTCTAGACTCTATAAAAAGTCAGTCTTATACTAGTTATAATGCCTACTTATTAGATAATGATTCAACAGACAGAACAGCAGAGTTTATTAGAAAGAGCTACCCAAAAGTAAAATTTTTTGACTTTCCTAAAAAAGGCCCGTCTGAAAAAAGAAATATAGGTATGTCTATGTCTAATTCAAAATATATTGTTGTTATGGATAGTGATGCAGCACTTACTAAAGACTGGTTGAAAAAAGCAGTTAATTATATGGAATCTCATAAAGATGTTGGGCTTTGTACAGGTAAGTTATTAACTAAAGAAGAATCAATCGATGCAACTGGAGGAATATTTGCTAAAAACTCAGGAGCAACAGATAGAGGGCATGGAGAAAAAGATGTAGGACAATACAATACTTTTAAGAGAGTTGCTTATCTTAAAAGTGCTACACTTATAATTAGAAGAGAGATGATAGATTCTATAGGGGTATTTGATCCAGACTATTTTTATGGCTCTGAAGATACAGATTTAGGTATTCGTGCAAATATATGTGGTTGGAAAGTGATTTACAACCCTGAACTTGTTTCATATCATCTTGGACACAATACTATGAAAAAAAAGCCTAAGAAACAAGAAACATTTAGAGGATATAGGAATGTGCTTTTAACTTATTTTAAAAATTTTCAACTTAAAACAATAATAACATATAGCCCAATTTTGTTAATCACATTTATTTACTGGATAGTTTCTAAGAAATATAGAATTGAGATACTTAAGGCATATTTAGTTACTTTATTTAATCTTAGAGATTTATTGAAAAAAAGAAAGATTGTTCAGAGCAAAAGAAAAATTTCAGATAAAGAACTATTTGATATTGTTGATTTTCCATTATTTATTAGAAATTATAATAAGAAAAAAAATAAATATCTAGATTTTATAAAAAATGTTAAAACTAATAAAATTAAAAGTTTGGTGTTTTTCATAACCACTAGGTGCAACTCTCAGTGTAAACATTGTTTTTACTGGAAAGATTTGAATAAATCTAAAGATTTAAGTATAAAAGATATAGAGAAACTATTGTCTAATTTTTATGATGTTAATTCTATATTGCTTTCTGGCGGAGAGCCATTTATACGAGAAGATTTTCCAGAAGTAATAGACACAATCATAAAGTATACAAACCCTCATCTTATCAGCATACCTACAAACGGGCTTCTTGGAGATAAGATTCTTAAGAATATGAATGAAGTGCTGCAAAAATATCCTAATGTTAATTTTGCTATAGATTGTTCTTTAGATGGGATAGAATCTCGTCACGATTATCTAAGAGGAGTTAAAGGCAACTTTAGAAAAACAATTGCTTTAATAAAAGAATTAAAAGACTTAAAAAAGAAACACCATAATTTTATCTCTATTGCTACAAATACAGTTATTACAAAAGAAAATATAGAAAGTCTTCCAGAATTAATAAATTTAGTTAAGAGCTTGGATATAGATGACCACTTTTTTGATTTAATCAGAGGAGAGCATAAAGGACTTTTAACTTTGCCAACAATTAAAGAACTAAAAAATGTAAATGCCTTAAGATATAAAACAAGAAAATATTATAATTCAAAAAGACATAAAAATAGGATAAAGAAAATCTATGCAAATTTAAGGGATAGGCATGTAATTATAACTCAAATAGATGTTTTAGAAGGTAAAAAATGGACATTTAAATGCACAGCTGGGGTAAATAGCTTAATATTAGAAAGTGATGGTTCTCTTAGAATTTGCGAGCTCCAGCCAAAAATAGGAAATCTAATGGAGAATTCGCCAGAAACTTTGCTAAAATCAGAACAGGCTAAAAAGCTATTTAAATCAATAGAAAATCACGCATGTGATTGTACCCATATCTGCAATGTTTCTTCAAGCATGAATAATAGTTTTTGGGATATTATTTTTAATCGTATCTTTATCGATTCTATTAAAAAAAGAAAGTATTTTGATTAATCCTTATTTTTTAACTATCCACCAGTCAGGAGCCTGAACTCTTAAATCTAAATTATTCTTAATACTGAATTCTGAAACTGCTTTTGCAACACCATTTTCTTGCAACCCATTATTAATATCATGTCCTGCTATTACTCCGCCTTTTTTTAGTAATTTATAGTAAAGTTCAATATCTTTTTTAACAGGTAGATAATCGTGGTCCCCATCGATATAAACAAAATCTAGTTTTTCAAGGATATCTTTTACAGCATCATCAGACTTTTTTTTGATGATAACACACTTCTTTCCATATTTTGATAATCTCTTTCTTGTTAATCTTTCCGCCATTTTAAACTCTTTTAACTGTCTTTTACTACCTTCCCAAGGAACCCATGAATCAATTGCATAGAATTTGCTAAAATTAATATTCTGAACTAAATTTTCCGAATTTTCTCCAGAATATACCCCCACTTCTGCTCCAACTAAAGGCTTATTTCCGAATAATTCTTTAACAAATATTCCTGACGGGCGGTTAATTCTTACTCTAGATATATGTCCATTTCCAATATCATAGCCTAAAATAAGTGCTATTCTTTTAATTTTTGTCTTTAATCTTATTAATCCTTCAGCCATTTTAGTTAATCTTATACTAAGTTTAAAAAGTTTATCGTAGTACTTTCCTTATATTTTCTTTTGCTTCATCTATAGTTATTCCGTCTTCATCATCATAAAGAATAATCGATTTTTTACTCAGAGGTTTTATATTTTCTATAGAAGGTATTGAAAATTTCATCATTAAGGTTATTAATGGAATATCACTAATCCATGCCAAATGCATAACCCCCCCATCTATACAAAAAAATAAAGAGCATTTTTTTAAAAGCAGATGGATTTCTCTTAAATTTCCCTTTTCTAGCAGAATCATCTCAGGATTTTTAGTCATAAGATAATTAAGTTTTTCACTATCTGCGCCTATTAGTACAATTTTATAATCTTTATAATCTGATTTTAAAAATTTTATTATCTTGTCAAAATTTTCCATATCCCATTGTTTTCCTTCGTGACTTGCATCAGGATTAATACAGATGAATTTTTTTAATTTGTTTTTCTTAATAAAAAGATTTACATTTTCCTCATCTCTTTCATCTGTTGCAACTTCTGCTTTATAATTAATTTCTCCAAGATTCAAACTATCTCTGAATAGTTCAATACCCCTTACAGATTCATGTCTTTGTTTTGAATCATTTGTTCCGTGAAAATCAACTAATTTTTTTGAAAGATTATCTTTGCAATTTGCAACACGGAATTTTACCTTACCAAGGAATAAGAATGAAAGTGTATTTCTTGTTTCGCCCCTTATTTCTATCCCATAGTCAAATTTTTCTTTCCTGATCTTTAATATAGCCTTAATATACTGCTTTAAATCTTTGTAAGATTTTGGATTATATTTTGCAGTTATTACTTCATTAATATTCTTGTTTTTCTCAACAATTTCTTTTGCAGATGGAGCAACTAATGCAGTTATTTTTGCATCTGGAAAGTTCTTTCTTGCATATCTAAAAATATTTGAAGAAAGAATTAAATCTCCGATATGGTCGTTCCTGATAATCAATATTTTTTTTATATTTTCATTAGATAACTTCATATATTTAATAAATTGAGACAATGTTTAAAAACATTGTTAGCATTGACTTTTTATGCTTGTTAATGTTAAAAAATATTTTAGTAATTTATTCATTGGTAGAGAAATTTTATATACAAATAGTGGCAGGTCTGCTTTACAGGCAATTTTTGACGATTTTAATCTTCATGGAAGCAAAGTAGCTATTCAATCGTTCATATGCACTAATTTTTTCGCCCCATTTTTAATTCAAAACAATATAGAGCCTGTCGCCTTAGATTTAGCTAAAGATAGTCTTAATGTCTCTTTAAGTGAGGTTAAGAGAGTCTATGAAAAAAATAAAGATTTGAAAGCAGTATTAATTGTTCATACATTTGGTATAGCAAATCCAGAAATAGGCAAAATTGCAGATTTTTGTAGACAAAAGGAAATAATACTTATTGAAGATTGTGTTTATTGTCTCGGGCTAAGTTATAAAGGGAAACTGCTTGGAACTTATGGAGATGCTGCAATTTTTAGTTTCCATAAATCTCTTGGTTTTTTTATAGGAAGCGCTTATTTAAAGAATAAAGGCAGGATATCTATCAATCCAATTAAATATAAACGAAACAATCTAGATTTATTCAGATTAATAAAACTTATTCCTTTTGCTCCAAAAACAATTTCTTTATTCAGGCCAATAAAACAAAAAACCAATTTTAAAATAGAGCCTAAAAAAACAGAAGTGCTTTCAGCACCTTGGTATACAAATTATTTTTATACTTCTTCAAATAAGCTGAAAATTGACAAAAGGAGCGAAGTTGCCATTTCTTTATATGAGACAATAAATTCTAAAGTCAAGTTAAATCCAAAGTTAATCAGACAAAACAACTTCTTTTATTCTATCCCTATTTTTGTAAAAGATAAAGATAAAGATAAAGTATATGAAGAACTGATAAAGCAAGGAATTAGCTGTAATAAGAGGTGGATAGAACCATTGTCTACAAGTGAATTGTTATTAAAAAAACATCCACTTAGAAATTGTCCTAATGCAAATGTGGTTTCAAAGAAAATAATAAATATTTTAATAAATCCTAAATTGTCAAAGAAACAAATTAAAAATAAAGCAGAAAAAATATCAAAAGTTCTTGTGAATTATATTTAAACTACTTGCTCACCCTTTATTTTTTTATTCAACCACCAGAAAAAACTCGACTTTTTTATTAGCTTCCTTCCAATTGCTTTTAGTATTGGATAATCTTTTTGATAATGTAATATATTCCCTCCCCATTGCATTTTAAACCTGTTTACCCCCTCTAAGTGCCCGCGTGCATTTATCTGCCACCCTCCTAAATCAACAAAATCCAATTTATTATCTATTGCATATTTAATGCATTTCCAATATAAGAAGTCATTTGGACGATAATCATTATATTCTTTATCACTTGAAAAGGCTCTGAATCTTATTCCTTTTTCATCACTATCTAAATTAAAAAATTTTTTTGTTATTTTTTGTATTAATGCAGAGCCAATAATCTTGCCTTTAAGTTTTAGAATAAAAAGCTGATAATCTTTGCTGTCTATTAATTTTTTCCATTCATCATAATTTTTTGGGGTAATTCCCCCATCTTTCCATACATTTGCGTAAATTTCATATGCTTTTTTTATATCTGATTCAGAAAATTCTTTATTGAATGTCAGTCCTTCTCTCTCAGCTTTATTAATATTTTTCCTTCTTGACCTGTCTATTCTTTCTAAGACTTCTTTTTCTGACTTTCCTTTTAATTCAACTATAACTGTTGCACTGCTATCTTTCATGGTTATTTGCCAACTCCTTTAGATTAGTTATTTCGATTTTACCTTCTTGTTCAAGTTTTTTTACAAAGTTTATTATATCCGTAATATTCTTCATATCTTTATTTGCAAAATCATGTGTTGCCAAACAATAAACCCCCTCTTTGTTAGAATTCTGCAATATTTGGTTTTTTATTCTGTCTATTTTATCTTTTGAAAATCCTCCGTGGAAACTTGCACTTGAATAAACAAGTTTCATCCCATACTTTTTTACAACAGGCGCAATTCTGTAATAATGTGTTTTTTCAATTATATCTTTATCACTTCCCCTATATGTTGCAATTTTATACCCCTGTTTTTCTAATTCTTTGAATATTCTGCTAGGATTTTTATCTGGTTCAATCATCCACATTGGCGCAGAAAAACTTACACTTTTATAGATATTTTTTATCTCTTTATTTAATTCTCCATCACTAAGTGTAGTAAGTCTTTTATGGCTATAACTATGATACCCCCAGTCAATAAACTTTTCATTTGAAATGGGTTTAAATTTGCTTCCCACCAGCATGAATGAAACTGGGAATTTTTCACTTAAAATTAATTCATATATTTTTTGAAAACCATTTTTATCATACCTTAAATTTCTGACTAAATAGTTGAGTTTAAATTTAAGCTTATCAAATAATCTCCATCTTGGATGGTACTGATTAAACATAAGCAAATCTTCAGTATCTATTATTAAGCAAAATTTTAATTTAGCCATTTTTGTATAAGTTTAATATTTCTTTTGCAACAAAATCTGCACTTTTTTTAGGAGATCTTGAAGTATCTATTGTTTCTGCATCCTTAATATTCTTGAACCACATATAAAGCCCTTTTATTTCATATCTTGTAAGTTCTTTTTTTCTTTTTAATATTATATCTGAAGGAACTTTAAGAATATAAATTTTGTTAGGTTTTGGAGCTATTGCCCTAACTAACTTATTCATTCTTTTATTATTCCTAAATGTTAAGTAAACATACCTGTCTGCAAGTATCATTCTTCCTAAAAATAAGTCTATATATGTCTTGATTATTTTTAGAGATAAATCAATTATCCTGTAAAATTTCCCCCCTTTTTTAGTCCCAAAATACCTTATTTCCTTTTTTATCTGAAATCCTTCCAACGACTCATACACTTTTTTAGTAAGTGTTGATTTCCCGCTTCCATCAGGCCCAATAAAAGCAATTAATTTGCCCTTTCCTAAATAATATAATCTTCTCTGCAAATTTGTTTTTATTTTTTTAAATAAGGATTTTTTAAGCCGTATATCTTGAATATTCTTTAAAATATAGAACCCCTTGAATTTTATTGTTTCTGGCATTTCTTTTAGCTTAATTATGTCAAGTTTAACAAGCCCTATTTCAGAATCATAATAAAACCAGAAATAATGCGGCTCTGTGTAAGGATAGAAAATAAACCCGAGATTTTTAATTATCCCAATTAGTTTTTCAAAATTTTGGCTTTTAACAGCAATATCTACGTCTCCTATCGGAGTAAAAGGCAGATAATCATATTTTCTAATAATACAGTAGTTTATTTCTTGTTTATTAAACCCACTAAAAATTTGTTCCAAGATATTCATTTTATATTAAGATTAAGTCAATTTTTAAGATTTGTTATTCTGCTTTTTGCGATTAATTTAAATAACCAAGACTTTATATTTTAATATGGGAAAAACCATATTTTTTGGAACAGATTTGCATAATTCCCCTTCTGAATTAGCTTCAAAAATTACAAGGAATTTAGCTAAGTATTTTTCAGATTCTCTGATTGTATCTGTGCAAAATGTTAAAGAATTAACTTCTGAAAAAGAAGTTTTTGTAATTCACAGAGCCTCAAAAATAAGAAAAATAAGATTCTTATATCAGGCATTGGCAATTCCTATCTCTCTTTCTTATCTGAGATTTAAAAAATATGATAAAATTGCAACTTTCTGGACAGCAGGCTCAAAATATCACTATCTTCTTTTTAAATTACTTAAACTTTTAAAATATGAGATATTTTTTACAATAATCTCAGATTATCATACAGATTATCACTCCCTAAAGTTTTGCGATGTAATTATTTGCCAGAGTGATAAAATGTATAAATTCATTAAAGAAAAATTTCCAGATAAAAATATAGTGTTAATTTACCCAGCAGTTGATTTGTCGATTTTCAAACCAAAAAACAAGCAAGATATATTGTTAATCCCTAGTATTCCTTATAAATTAGCAGACTTTGAAAAAAGAGGCATTAGCAAAATAATAGAATTTTTAAAAAATAATCCAAAGTTAGAATCTATCTTCATAACAAGAAGTCAGGAAGCTTATGAGTTTTTGGAAAAACAAAAATTAAAAAGTTGTACAATTGTAAACAAAATTCTCCCTGATAAAGAATTATCTGAAATAATGTCTAAATGCAAGGTTATTCCTATTTTATATGAAGAAGGCCCAGATATGCCTTTAAGTGCAATTGAAGGATTAGCTTCTGGTTGTGCAATTATAACGAATAATAGAAAAGGTTTATCTGAAATAATAAAAAAATACAAAACCGGTATTATATCTGACAATCTAAAATCAAAAGATTTAGAAGAGCTTTTTACAAAAAAAATATATGCTAAAAACTCAAGAAAAACAGCTGAAGAGTTATTTGATTTAAGAGAAATGACTAAAAAATACTCTCAACTTTTAAGCTAGCCAGCTGAAAAATCCTTTTTGAATAAGGAAAAATGCCATTAATGCAGTTATTGCATATGGGATATGTATTTGTGTCGAAGAAATTAATACTATTGCAATTACTACATCTATTGCACTTGCAATATCTTTTGAAATAAGGAAAAAAATACCCTTTGCAAGCAAAATAAGTGCTATAAATAATATTAATTTTTCAGGTATAAAATTAAAATAACTAAAGAAAATAACTAGTGCGGCAACAATGTCAAACCCCCCTAATATCTTAACTATCATTATTTTGCCTGTTAAATGAGTAATATAAATGTTTTTATTTGTGCTAAACTCATATTTTAGATGAAAAAACTAAAAATATTAGAATTATGCCATTTTTCAGCAGGAAGCTGCGGGGTGTGGCAGAGAGTTAAGCAGGAATCTCAGTTGCTTTCTCGAAACCACCAAGTTAAAGTATTTTCTTCAAATGCTGTTAAAGATTCAGATGAAATTGCAAAAACCCCCGATAAAATAGGAGATGTTGAAATTCGTAGATTCCCATTTATAAAAATCGCAGGTGAAAGTGGTATGTACTGGAATTATAAAAAAGTAGCTCTTGATTACAAACCTGATATAATTATTGCCCATGTTTATAGGCATTTGCATACGACGACTGCGCTTAAAATTGCAAAGAAGATTCATTGCAAAGTATTTTTAGTTACACATGCTCCATTTGTACCAGGAGATTCTACAAGGAGTTTTGTTTCTAAATATTTAGTTAGATTTTATGACAGATTTGTAGCTTCAAGAAAAATAAACCAATTTGATAAAATAATTGCAATTTCAAAATGGGAAGTTCCATATCTTTTGGAAATTGGAGCAAAAGAGGAAAAAATTGTATATATTCCAAACGGCATCCCAGATGAATTTTTCACACAATCTCAAAGTAAAGAAGAAAATAAGATTTTATTTTTAGGAAGGATTTCTCCAATTAAAAACCTAGAAGTTTTGATTAAAGCAATGCCGTACATAGATAAACAATATAATTTGGAAATTGTAGGCCCTGCAGATGAAAATTACCTTAAAGAGTTAAAACTTCTAGTAAAACAAAATCAGTTAAGTAATGTAAAATTTTCCCCATCTATTTGGGATTTAAAAAATAAAATAAGAAAAGTAGATTCTTGCAAAATATTTGTTTTGCCAAGCAAACGAGAAGCAATGCCTCAGGCACTAATTGAAGCAATGGCACGTGGAAAAATTCCTGTTGCAACTGACTGCGAAGGAACAAGAGATTTAATTGAAAATGGAAAAAACGGATTTTTATTTGAAAATAATAATTCTAAAGATTTAGCAGATAAGATTAATCTTGCCTTAAAATCAAACAGACAGGCTAATATAAATGCTAAAAAATCAGTTGAGAGGTTTAAGTGGAGTTTAGTAATTAAAACTTTAGAGGGTTTGTTTGTTTAATAAATTTTTAAGTAGAGAGTTATTAATCCCGCTCGCTGCACTCGCTTATAATAATGCTAAATCAAACTTTTCTACGATACTTAACTTACCGCTCAACTCGCATAAAGTTAGGCAGATTATGGCATAATTAACCCTATTCCTAAGCTTTCCTAAAATCCTTCATTTTTTCTTTATATTCTGTAGAGTCTGCTATATTTGCCCAGTAAAAACCCTCTTGCCTTAACCTACATGATAAGCAATATCCACAATGCAGGTTACTTCCACCAATATAACAGCTATAAGTGTTTTTAAAATTAATTCCTAATTTAGTACCTAACTTAATTATGTCTTCTTTGTCTTTTTTAATTAAAGGAGCTATAATTCCTCCTTTAACAGATGTTGAAATTTTTCTTAGTTTGTTCATTTCTTCAACAAATTCTGGAGTTGTATCAGGGTATGCTTCTTTACCTTCATTTTTAAATCCTGTAAAAATATCATATATTTTATTATTTTTAATTTGTTCAGCTTCTGCAACTGCTAAAGCATAAATTAAAAAAACAGAATTTCTGCACGGAACATAATAATTTTGAGATTCCTGCTTTGTATCTTTTAATTCTTCTCTTTTAATCTTTTTAGCTTTTTTATTGCTATTTATTAAAGATGTTGAAATCTCTGCTAATTCTGGAAGTTTAATTTCTTTGAATTCTGCGCCTATTTCCTTAGAGCATATTATTGATTTCTCTCTTTCCTGCTTTAATGTTCTCTGATTATAATTAAAAAATAATATAATTAAATCGTCATATTTTAGAGACTTTTTAACATAGTGAGCAGTTACTACACTGTCCAATCCTCCAGAGCATAAAATTATTGCTTTTTTCATTTTTTCGCTAATAATGAGCTATATAAAAACCTTTTTAAAGCAAATTCTACTTTATTGTTAATGAAGAAAGGGGCAGTAAAAAAAGAGGCTAAACAAACATCTGCTTTAGCAATATCGTCTTTAGTATTGAGTTTAATATTTTTCATACCTCTTTTATCTGTTGTAGCAATTATTTTAGGGATAGTTGCTTTATTTAAAATTTCTAAAAATAAATCATTAAAAGGAAAAGGTTTTGCAATTGCAGGAATTGTAATCGGAGTTGTTGTTACAATCGGATATATTATTGCCGCAGTTGCGATTATAACAGTATTCATGCCAGCTATTAATGCTGCGAATACTCTTAATCCTCAGGAAGCAATGAATTTCTGTCTTGCAGAACAAAGTTATGTAAGAGACTTCTGCATCTTTATAGCTCTTTCTTCACATATAGAAAACTTAGATGCATTTGACCCTGCAATATGCGATCAGTATGTTTCTGAAGGAGAGCTTAAAAGTATGTGCAATGCTATTTTAAGAAATGACAAAACTTATTGTGAACAAATCACAGACCCAGATTCAAGAATGCAGTGCTTTGGATTATTAGATGAGTTGGCAAGTCAGGGAAGTTAGTTTAACAAGTAGTTTCTGCAACAATTAATCTTATAAATATATACTTCTTTTATTCTTAATGAAAAAGAAAGCATCAGAGTTAGCTAAAGGAGATAAAATTAAAATTCTTGATAAAATCTGGGAAATTTCTGGAATTGAGAAATCAGACATTGGCAAGCAAGGCAGCTCTAAAGTAAGACTTGAATTAACAAGCGGCAGTGAAAAAATGGCAATTATCCGCCCTTCAGAATATCCTTTTGAAGTGATTTAAATATTTGGCGTTTTCCTAAACAGAAAAGAAACATTTAAATAGTGTTGGTTCATAAACGGTACATATGGTTCAAAATAAGAACAATATAGATTTAGAGATAATCTTAGTTTTATTAAAGAATAAAGCTCATTTGAGAGAAATAGCTAGAATACTTGACGAATCTCACTCCACAATCTTAAGGAAGATTAACGAATTAGTTAAAGAGAATATTTTAGATTATAAAAGGGAAGGAAAGAATAAAGTATTTTTTATTAAAAATAATCTAAAATCTAAAAATTATATTTATTCTGCAGAAATTTATAAATTAAATATATTATTAAGAAAGCATCCGGAATTGTCTGTAATCTTTGATGATATTAAGAAAGGTTTTCCAAAAGGAATGATAATTTTATTTGGAAGTTATGCAAAAGCCATTCCTAAACAGGATAGCGATATTGATATTTATTTAGAAACAAACAACAATAGTTTAAGGAACAAAGTAAAAGAGATAAACTCTAAATTAAATGTAAAGATAGGAAAATTTGATGCCAAATCTTTGTTAATTAAGGAAATTATTAAAAATCATATAATAATAAGGGGGTTGGAGGAGTTTTATGAAAGATTTGATTTTTTTAAAGAAACTTAAGAGAAAAGGAGTAATTGAGCTGGTTGAATCTTCAGAAGATATGAAATCTTCTTATTTGATAAAAGCAGAGAACTGCCTAAAGTCAGCAAAAATACTGTTTTCAAGTAAAATTTATGAAAACTCTACTTCCGAAGCTTATTATTGTATGTATAATTCGCTTCTTGCTTTATTATTTAAGGTTGGGATTAAGTCTGAAAATCATTCTGCATCAATAATTTTATTAGATAAGTTGTTTGACAAGAAGGATTTAGTAAGAACAATTTCTTGGGCTAAAGGAGAAAGATTAGATAAACAATATTATGTGGAAACTCAGCAAATAGTTAAAGTAACAAAAGAATCTTGCAACGAAATGGTATTGAAATCTGAAGATTTTTTAGTTAAGATGAAGTTATTAACAAGCGAATTAAACAATGAAAAAACTAATTCTGCTAGAGACTCTTTTACTAAGATGCTGGGTTAAACATTGTAAAAATGGATTTAGTTACGCCACGATTACTTAACCCAAAAACAAAACATTTATAAATATATAACGACTATATAATCTACTATGGAAACCACAATACAGATAAGCAGAGAGTTGCTTAACAAACTCGCTGAAATGAAAATGCACGAAAAAGAAAGTTATGAAAGCATAGTGTGGGATTTAATAGAGGATAGACTTGAATTTTCAGAAGAAACAAAACATAATATTGCAGTTTCTGAAAAAGAAATAAAAGCAGGAAAGACAATTTCTCTTGAGAATATCAAGAAAAAAATGAGGTAAAATGTATTCTGTCGAATTTTCAGAAACAGCAGAGAAGCAGTTTAATAAACTTGAAAAAAATGTTCAATTTAGAATTGTAAATGTTATGGAAAGAATAAAAATTAGGCCTTACCATTTTATAAAAAGAAAAGAAGGGACAAATTATTTTATTGCCCGGATAGGTGAACACAGAGCAATCCTTAGTATAGATGACATACGAAAAATAATCTTTGTTATTGAGGTTGGGCATAGAAAGAAGATTTATGATTAACTTATATTGATTGCAAAAACTATTTAAAGATATTACTGGCTTTTTATATAATGATAACCATTATAATTACTTCTTATAATGAACCAAAAGCAACTAAAAAAGCAGTTGAAACATTTCTAAAACAGTCAAAAAGCAAAGATTTGAAAGTTATTGTTGTAGACCCATTTCCAGAAGTTGAAGAATTTTTAAGAAAAGAAATATCTGATAAAAGATTTGACTTTATTCCCGACCCTGGCGAAGGAAAATCTTTTGCACTTAATATGCTGTTTGAAATGCTTTATTCTGACAATAAAAATGATTTAATTATATTCACAGATGGAGATGTTTATGTTTCTGATAATGCACTGAAAGAAATAATAAATACATTTAAGGACGAGAAAATAGGATGCATAACTGGACAGCCAGTTGCAATTGACTCTCCAGATACTAAATATGGTTTTTGGGCAAAAGTTCTTTTCAAAGGTGTTGATAAAGTCCGCAACAGACTTAGCAAAGAAGGAGAATTTTTTCAGACATCAGGATATTTATTCGCAATAAGAAATAGCATTGTTAAAGAAATTCCAGAAGATGTTCCAGAAGACTGCATTATACCTTATTTAGTTTGGAAAGCAGGATATAAAATAGGTTATGTTCCAGAAGCAAAAGTCTTTATTAAATACCCCGACAACTGGAAAGATTGGCTAAATCAGAGAATCAGAGTTATTAAAGCTCATGAAAATATAAGCAAGATTGCTCCCGATATGCCAAGAACAAAGAGTTTTTTCAATGAAATTAAAGAAGGTTTGTTTTTTACACTAAAACAGCCAAGAAATTTAAAACAAGCTTACTGGTTATTGCAGTTATATTTTGCACGATTATACATTTATTACCGCTCATTCAAAGAAATGCACAGCAAGAAAGTGTTTAATCCTGCCTGGAGAGACAACCCAGTAGAAAGCTCAAAAATGGAAGACAAGATTGATGGCTAGGATATAAGATTATTCTAACTGCTCAAAACAGGCATAGCTAAGTTTTTCGCTAAGAACCAGAGTTAATGCTAATAAACAATCATATGGATTGAGGTGTAAGTATCAGTAGAACCAACATAGATTTTACCGGCATTAAATAAGTATAAGCGGAGAAACCTAGCAGAGCTGGTTTCGGAGCATTGTAATATTTTTAACCCAAAGCGAGCGAAGCGAGCGTTACTCTATTTAAATTTCCTTAATTCTCTTTCTAATTCTTCAAAACTATTAACTATTTTCATGCTTCCTATGAGAATTGCACTTAAAGAATCTAAAGAATCTTTAACTGATTCATCTGTTTTTAATCCAATAGCAGGAATTTTATGAGCATAAGCATATCCTAATTCCCAAGCTGTTCCTGCACCAACATGCAAACCATCAAGAAGAGCAACAACTAATTTAACATCTTTAAAACCTTTAATTATATCTGATTCAAAAATTCTTTTAACATCTTTTATGTCTTTGCATATGCCAACATCTCTGTGTGGAAGAAATGTTTTAAATCCTAGTTCTTCACATAGCTCTGCTATTTTCTCAAGCATTTCTTTTTCATTTTCACTGCATAACTTGCCGGCTATGTATATTTTCATAATTTTAATTATTGGGCTTAATATATAAATATTTTTAATGTAGAGAAGTATCTGTTGCTAATGGAAGAACCTTATTTTTATTGTGTACATTGTGAAAACAACCCCTGTTCTTGTGGAGCAGAAGAATATATAGATTCTAGCATTGAAACTGCAAGATTAAGAAAAATGTTAAAAGAAGGAACATTTCCCGAAGATTATCCCAAATGTCACTTCTGTTATCAAAGAAGAGATTAAGAATATATAAGTTTTGTTAAAGATTATCAGCTTATTTTTTAAGTCAATGGAATTGTTTATATATTAGTTATAGTCACTATATAATATGGATAAAATAACTATACAAATTTTAAGTGAAGGAGAAATTGAAGATATTAAAACTGCTTTGGAAAATGTTGAAAGAGGAAAAGTAAAACCTATTGAACAAGTTGCTAAAGAATTAGGAATTACCCTTAGATAAAATGTATTCCATTCAAATTGAAAAGAATGCAGAGAAATTTCTAAAGAAATTACAAAATATTAAAATTGCCTTGTGATGTTGTTATTTCTATGAATAGGATTATAGTTCTAAGAATTGGGCATAGAAAGAATATTTATGATTAGATTAAATAAAAAAGAAAGAAAAAGAGAAAATTAATAATAAACTTAACTACAGCCCACAACATTTACAGAATCTATCTGTGTTTACACTTCCAGCCGAGTCTGAGCAAGGTCTTAAATTTCCTTGATAATCCGCATCAACACAAATCATGCCCTCACCATTATTTTTGCAAATAGCATCACATGACACAACCCCATTAGCCTGTTCATCTTTAATAACAACACATTTATCCAATCGAATAAGCATATCATAAGTTATGCCATCAGTGCCATATCTAAGCTGAGAATTGAGTCGGGATAACGCACTATCAACCTCTGCCTTAGTATAAACTTGAGTTCCAACTAATGATTGGCGAACTTTTATAACATTACCAGTTATGCCGGCAACTCCTAAAGAAACAACCAATGCGACAATAACAGTTATCCCGATAATAGTCCAAATTTGTTTATTATCTTTCATTTTATCAACCCCCTTTCATTCAATGTTCAACTTAAAAACTTAAGTTATAAGAGTTAAAGAAAAGATATATATATATATATATATTTCGGATTTAAGTTTTAAATGGAAATCTGCATACTCAAACTCGGGGCAATTGGGGACGTAGTGCGGACTATTCCGATAATAGAAGCAATTAAAGAAAAATATCCTAATAGTAGTGTAACTTGGATTACTAAACCAATGTGCAGGGAGATACTCGAAGGAAATAAAAATATTAACGAAATACTAACAATTCCGTGCGAAGTTAACAAAGAATTTGATATACTTTATAGTGTAGATATTGATGAAACAGCTACACAACTTTCATCTAAAATAAAAGCAAAAGAAAAATACGGTTACTATTATATGGATGGTTTCCCAGCTAGTTTTAACCCAGAAGCAGAATACTACCTTAATACTATTTTTGATGATGAATTAAAAAAATCAAACAGGAAAACATATCAGGAAATGATTTTTGAAGCACTTAAATTAAAATATAAAAAACAAAAAATCAAACTTTTTAATAATGAAAGTGCAAGAAAATTTGCACATGATTTTTTAGAAAAAAACAACCTTAAAGGCAAGAGATTATTAGGAATTAATATCGGAAGCTCTCCAAGATGGCCTTCAAAAGCATGGGCACTAGAAAAATTAGAAGAGTTTGTTCCAGAAGCAAGAAAAAAAGGTTATGAGATTGTTTTAATTTGGGGCCCTGAAGAACAAGAAGCAATTGAGAATTTATCAAGTAGATTAAAAATAAAAGGAATTAAAGTTTACAAAACAGATACAAGAGATTCTCTAAAAAATTTCTTTGCACTTGTTGATATTTGCGATAAAGTTATTTCTGCAGATAGTTTAGCACTGCATACTTCTTTAGCTTTAAATAAACCAACAATAGGATTATTTTTCTGCACACCTCCACATGAAATAGAGGGATATGGATTGTTAAAAAAAATAGTTTCTCCAATGTTAAAGGATTTTTTCCCTGAAAAAATGGACCAATATGACAAGGATTTAGTCAATAGTATTTCAGTAAAAGAAGTCTTAGACGCTTTAAGAGATTAATCTTCACTTCTAGATTCTGATAAATCAATAAAATTACATTTTCTTCTATTAGCTAATTCTCTTCCAAATTCCCTGCCACAGTCTAACATAACTGGTTCAAAGTCATCAAGATCCATAACCAAAGTTGCAACTTTAGCACGACAATTTTCTTCTTGACATAAAACAGGGTAATATTCTCCAAATTTTTCTTCTTGGCAATAAAATAATCCCTCTCTTTTTCCTTCTACTGAAGTTTTAATAGGCATATCAGAAGAACAAACTACACATTCTCTGTCACTTTTTCTAAATAAGTATACTTGTTGCATAAAATTAATTTAATTATCTATTATTTAAAGATTATTATAATAAAGAAGAATTCCCATATCTTTGCAAGATAGTTTCTATTATTTCAGTTGTTGAGAAACCAGATTCTAATTCAAAGTGCTTAAATTCCCCTCCCCAGTTACTGATTAAATCTCTTTCCTCATTAATCCTGCCAACTAAAAAAGTTCCTCCCTTGACATGTTTATTTGGTTTTATCTCTTCTAAAACTCTAAGAGGTTTATCTTCTTCAAAAATGATTATATAATCTACAGATGCTAAACCTGCTAACATTTTTGCCCTTTCTTCCTGAGGGATTATAGGCCTTTTTTCACCTTTATTTCTTTTAATAGATGCATCACTATTTAATAAAACAATAAGAATATCTCCTTCTTTTTTAGCTTTTTCAAGCAGAGCAACATGAGCAGAGTGCATTAAATCAAAACTGCCGTTTGTAGTTACAATTATCTTGCCGTTTTCTTTTTCTCTTCTTAATATTTCCTTTAATTCTGATAATGTTCTTATTTTATTGTTCATTGTTTTATAAAAAAGAATAATTATATATATTTTTATATTCTAAGTAAATTATATTCATCTCAAATACATAATGCTTTTAAGCTAACTTTTACACTAATCCTAATGGATGAAAAGAGGAATAAAAGAGTATTATTAATTGCAAAAGAGTCTCCTATAGAACCCCTAGGTTTATTGCACTTAGCAGGAGTTGCAAAAGAAGAAGCATGGGAGTCAAAAATAGTTTTAGTTAAGAGTCAGGATTTTAATTCTCTTGATAGAGAAATATTAGAATTTAATCCTTCACTAATTGGATTTACACTTTATACTGGAAATCATTTGCAGACATTCAAATATTTATCTCACTTAAAAATAACATTTCCAAATATACAAACTATTTTAGGTGGCCCGCACCCAACTTATTTTCCAAAAGAATGTGAAAAGCATGCAGATTATATTGTTCTTAGTGAAGGGCTTAATGCATTTAGGAAAATTTTAAGAGGAGAAGCAAATAAAGGAGTCTTGCCATTAGAAAAACAAGAGAAATTTCCAATTCCAGACAGAACTGCCTTTTATAATTATTCAGACAAACACAACAATAGTGAAATAAAAAGCATTATTACCCAGACAGGATGTCCTTTTTCATGCACTTATTGTTATAACAGCAGCAAACTTTCAGATATTAGTTCTGATTTAGAATCTCATCATGTAAAGTGCATGGAAAAATCTCTAGGCCCGTCACAAAGACTATTTCCCACTTCGGTTAGAGCAGTAGACGATATTATTGCTGAAGTTGAGAATATTCGGAAAGTTTCTCCAAAAACAAAAATGATTTATTTTCAGGACGATTTATTTGGAGTTAGTATTAACTGGATGAGAGAATTTGCAAAAAAATATCCTTCTGTTGGATTGCCATTTCATGCGCAGATGAGGTTTGAATTTGCAAATCCAGAAAATCCTATTTGCAAGGAAAGAATTGAGTTAATGAAAGAATGTGGATGTACTGGAATGACTTTTGCAATTGAATCTTCAAATCCTATAGTAAGAACAGAAGTGCTAAACAGATATATGCCTAATGAACTAATGTTTAATGTTTTTGATTTTTTAAATAAATTAAATTTAAGAGTTAGAACAGAGCAAATGCTCGGACTTCCATATGGAGCTACTTCAGAACCAACCCCTGTTGGAATAGATGCAGATTTAGAAACATTAGAATTAAACTGCAAATTAAAAGAAAAAACAGAACTGCCAACAATGGCATGGGCATCTATTTTCGCGCCATATAGAGGTACAAAAATTGGAAATTACTGCCATAAGCACGGATTTTATACCGGAGTTAATAATGATGTTCCAGACACATTTTTTGAACGCTCTGTTTTGCAATTCCCTAAAAAATGGGTCGGCCCAACACTTTCATTAAGTAATCCTAACTTATGGATGAATAAAGAAGAATTAGAAAATTACAGAACTAAACTCCAGTTTTTAAGAGACCATTTTTCATTTTTTGCAAATGTTCCTGATGGGCACAAATTAGCAAGAAAAATCCTTTCAGATTCTGATTTGCCCAAGTATGATTCTTTTGATAAACATATAACCCCACATTTAAACTCTTTACCAAATGAAAACCCAGCAGTTAAATTTTGCAAAGATAAAACAAGTGTTGAAGTTTCACTTTCTGCAACCACAAATAATTTAACATTGCACTCTGCAAATGTAATAAAAGATTTATCAACATTAAAGACTTATTTTTCATGCATTCCTAAAGGAGAACTTGCGCTAAAAAAAGTTTTAGATTATTCTCAGGACAAAACCCAGTTAGATACATCTGTATTATCTACAGCAATTAGACATCATTTATATGATAATGTTCTTTATGATGTTCATAATCTATAATCAAAACAAATAAATACCCTTTAACCTAGTATTTTTATGCAAGAAATTAAAGAAGAAAGTGAGAAAACAGGGGAAAATTTAATTGAAGAAAAAAAGGGCAAGATAGCAAAATGGCTTAAAGATCCATATAATTTAACCTTGGTGGGAATTTTAGCATTTGCATTTGCAATTAGACTATACTATTTTTTTATGGTTAATGGACAGGCTTTATGGTGGGATTCTGCATGCTACGGAGCTTTAGCAAAAAATTTTGCATTTCACAGATGGGACAACACTACATTGGTTCTTGGAGAATCTGTTATACGCCCGCTTTTATTCCCATTAGTTTGGTCTCTTTTTGTTATGCTTGGGGTAAATGAAACTGGAGTTAACTTTTTATTAGAACTTATTCCATCGACAATCACAATATTTGCAGTTTATCTTGTAGGTAAGGAAATGTATAATAAAAAAGTTGGGCTGATTTCAGCAGTAATTTTTTCAGTTCTCTGGATGCATCTTTTTTATACATATAGATTTTTAGCAGATTTGCCCGCACTCCCCCTTTTATTTTTTAGCATCTATTATTTTGTAAAAGCAAATAAAGAAAAATTAGATATGAAATACTTATTTATATCTTTATTCTTGCTTAGCTTAGCTACTTTAACAAGATACCCGATTGGAGCCACTTTTTTTGTTTACCTTATAGTTTTAATATTAAACAAAAATTTATTATTAGCAAATAAAAAATTTTGGATTGCAGGGATTTTAGGAATACTGCCAATACTAATTTTCTTTATTCTAAACTTTGTTTATTTTGATAATATTTTCCCTGCATTACTTGGAGGGCAATATTTAAAGTCTCCTGGGGCAAAAGCAGGAACAGGCCCAAGCCCATTTGATTGGACTCCGGTAACTTTTCCACATTATTTCCTTCAGAACACATTTTTTGTATTTTTTGTACTTGGTTTAGGACTTATGCTTTTTGAGTTAGTTGCAGGATATAATTTTATTCATAAAAATAAAAAACTTCAGAATCACCTTATTCTCTTGTTATTGATTATGTTTATTAGTTTATTTTTCATATTCTATTTAAGAGCTTGTGAAGACAGATGGATGTTTCCTACAACAATCACTATGGCAGTTGTTGCAGGTTTTGGCTTGGGTTTTGTATGTGATTCTATTAAAAAATATAATAAATTTATTGCAATTTTATTAATTATTGCAATTTTACTTTTTGGAGCTTATTTTCAACTAAAATCCGCAGATTATTTAATAAAAGAAAGAAAAGATAGTTTTAAAGAAATAAGAGAGGGATTTGAATGGTTGGCTAGTATTGAGAGTAAAAACATTACTGTTGCAGGAACAGGGATAGAACCATATGCTGTTTATTATTCTGAATTTAATTATCTCCCAATACCAGCAAATAAATCAGATTCTGGAGAAATTGCAAAAGCAGATTATTTAGTAATTCATGCATTTACCCCTCAAGCAACATATATTAATGAATATCTTTCTGAAAATCAAGATATATGGATTCCAATTAACGGATATTTCTTTGATAAAGAAAGGACACAAGTTGCTTTTGTTATTTATAAGAACCAGAAATTAATTAGTTAATTCATTAAATTCTTTAATTGTCTTGCAGATAAATTTTATTTCTTCATCTTTTAGTTCAGGGAACATAGGCAGACTTATGATTTCTTTGCTTGAGTTTTCTGCAATAGGAAAATCTCCCGGGTTATATCCTAGGTATCTAAATGTTGGCTGTAAGTGCAGTGGTATAGGATAGTGGATTGCTGTTCCTATTCCTTTTTCTTTTAAGTAATCCATAAGTGCTTCTCTTTTTTTATGCATTATAACATAAAGATGGCAAACATTTTTTATATTATAATTATTCTGTATTAATTCTACTTGCCCTGATAGAAGTGAATTATATAAAGTTGCTTTTTCTTTTCTTAAGCTGTTTTTATAGTCTAGTTTTTTTAATTTTTCTCTTAAAATAGCAGCATGTAATTCGTCTAACCTGCTGTTATGCCCCTCAATTTCAGTTAGATATTTATTTGTCTGCCCGTAATTTCTGATTATTTTTAATTTTTCATAAAGCTCTTTATTATTTGTAACAACCATTCCTCCATCACCATAAGCTCCTAAATTTTTGCTTGGATAAAAACTAAAACACCCTATGCTGCTTATAGGGACTTTTGCATTATGATATTCAGCTCCGTGAGCTTGCGCGCAATCTTCAATTACCTCTAAATTATTTTTTGTTGCAATTTCAATTATCTTATTCATATCACAAACCTGCCCGTATAAATGAACAGGAATAATTGCTTTTGTCATTGGAGTAATTGCTCTTTCAATTTTATTAATATCTATTAATAAATCCCTATTAATATCAACAAAAACAGGTTTTGCACCTGCAGCTTTTATAGCCATTGCAGTAGGAATTGCAGTATTTACAGCAGTAATAACTTCGTCACCTCTTCCTATTCCCAGAGCTTTTAGTGTTAGCAATAAAGCATCAAAACCATTTCCAACACCAACACCGTATTTTTTATTGCAATAACTAGAGAATTCTTTTTCAAATTCTTCTACATTTTCACCTAACACAAACCACCCTTTATTAAGCACATCACTTATAGACTTGTCAATTTCTGTTTTCAAAGATTGATATTCTCTTTTCAAATCTCCAAAAGGGATATTTTTAATATTTCTTAAATAATGTTCTTTGTTCTGCGAATAAAATTCAATTGTTTTTTTCAATCCTGTTTCTAAATTAGTTTTAGGCAACCAACCTATTCTTGCAATTTTAGAAATATCTGAACAGCAGTGTCCTGGTTCAATAGCAGCTCTGTCAGAAGGATATGGTTTTTCTTCTACAATTCCATTATCGGCTATTTTCTGAATTAATTCAGCAAGTCCTTTTATTGTTGTAAGGTTCTTGCCAATAGGAGTTTCCATTCCTTCTTTTCCAATGCAACATCCTAAATTATAAGTCTGTCCTCCTGTTTTGTCAGAAATAGCAACAATTAAAAGAGCTTCTACAACATCATCAACATAATTAAAATCCCGCAGAACATTTCCCCCTCCCCACAATTCGATTTTTTCTCCAACCAAAGATTTTTTAATAAATGTAGGAACAACCGCACCACAGTTTAAATCTTGATTTGGCCCGTAAGTATTAATTGCTCTTACAGAACTTACTTTTAATCTGTCTATTTTGTCGCTAATTAAACTGCTGTGCAACATCATATAATGTTCTTCTGCAGCTCTTTTGCTTATTGACTGGTAGTCTGTGAATTCTTTTGGAATATAATTTTCACTTACAGGCAAATCTAATTTTGGAACTTTTCCATACTGGTCTCTTGTCCCAATATATACAACAGCTAATTTTTTATTAGGGTTTTCAGTTATTACTTGGCGACATGCCTCTATAAATAAAGTATGTGAAGTAAAATTAATATTAGAATCAAACTCTAAGTTTTCTTTTTTTGCTCCTGTATGAATAATTGAACCTGCTGTATTAAAAACAATATCTGCATTTTTCATAAGCTCTTTCATACTTTGAATATTTCTTGTATCTCCTCTTTCTCCTAAAACTAAAACAACTTTATTTTCTATTTCTCTTAGATATAAACATCTCCTCCTAAACCTTCAATCATAGCATCTGCAATTGTTACTTTTGCGCCAAGCTCAACTAACTTCTTAGCTAAGTTGCTTCCTATAAAACCAGCTCCTCCAATAACGAGCACATTTTTTCCATCAAACTCTTTTTCATAATGTTCTAACATAAGAATGATTAACTCAGGGTTTTTAAAAACATTATTGTGATGATAGTTTAATAACTAAAGTTGCCTTGGTAAATTATACCTCTGCCCTCTAGAAGAATTATAAACTTTAATATCAGTTCCTTCATGATTTAACCTAGCAATTGTTTCATCTATATCTGGGCTTTCTCCAGTTAAATCTGCATAACCATAAATTAATCCTAATAGGCTTTCATCAATTAAAGGCATTTCTTCTGGTTTAGCAGGCCTATAACCTACGGGGTTTATTTTGCATAATCTCCCTTGATTCATAATTAGCTTTCCTAATTTTTCAAAAGGAACAAATAAGAATTCTGTATTTTCTAATCTTTTTGCCTGTCTTTCATTTCCTTCTTTTCTTAATTTTTTTATTCTATCATTTAAGCTCTCTCTTAATTCTGCTTCACTATAATCTGTTTTTCCAGTTGAAGAAAAAAAGAATTCTATAGAGTTATGCCCATTACCTAAAAAGTCAGGCATAAGTTGATAATGTATGCTTTCTGGGGGAATACCAAATGTTTCAGCTAATTCCCTTGTTTTTGCACCTAATTGTAGCTCAACATCAAATAACCTTTCATCTTGAGCATATTTCGGATTATCACATTCTGTCCTAGGCGCAAAAGCTAAAGAGGTCATGTAACCAGTAGGTTCGTGGTGTAATACGTTCGGACAATGGACATCTGGAGCCCTTCTTTGAAATAAAACTTTGCCGTCTCTAGTTGCAGTTACATACCCGACAGATAAAGAAGGGTTAAATCCTTGTTGAGGAGCAAACTCTAGTCCGTTTTCAATAGCATCATTTATTCCGTCTATCTCCTTATATTTCATAGAACCAAGTTCAACAATTGCTGAGGGGCTATTAAATGTCATTAAGTCACCAATTTCATTTGGCTCATTTTTATAAGAAATTTCTCTTATAAACGGAATCCAAGAACTTACCCATCCAGATTCTGCTTTAGGAACCCATGATTTTTCCACATGTTCTGCTAATTTAGGATTAAGTTTTATGTTTTCCCCAGTTGGAACAAATTCAACATCAAATAGTAAGTTTTTTCCATGACTCATTGGAAAAACATCCATCCACGCACCCTTTCTTTCTCTTGAAATATTCATACAAAAATCACTATAATTCACCTTTAAAAATATTATTATACTTAATTCTTCACACCTTTTAACATCTCAATTTTCTTTTTGATGTTGTCTGCTAAGTCATCTTGAAAAGTAAATCCTAAAGCTTTTATTTTTTCATTAGAAACTTCATACGACTTCTGATTTATAATAGGAGCTTTTGTAATTTCTATTTTTATATCAGGCACAGATTTTTTAATTGCCTCTACAACTTCCCTTACAGTATAATTGTCTGTAAGAACATTGTATAGCTCTCCTGACTCTCCTTTTTCTTCTAAAAATTGGTATGCTCTGATTGCGTCAGTCAGCCCTAAATACGGGCGTTTCTGCTCAAAAGCATTATCCCAGACAGTTAAAGGCTTATTCATAGCAGCTAACCATGTAAATTTATTAACAGCAGTATGGAACCTCATCCCCATACTGGGTCCGTAAATTGTTCCCATCCTGAGTATAGTTGTGTTTAACTTTCCACTCTTACCATATTCCCTTACTAAATTTTCAGAAGCTAATTTTGCTTCTGCATAAGGTGTGCAAGGTTTTAAATCAGAGAAATTTTCATCAACTAACCCAGATGTTTCTCCATAAACACTTGTTGTACTTGGGAAAAGAAACTTTTTAACATTGGCTTTTTCAGCAGCTTCTAAAACATTTTTTGTTCCTATAAAATTAACTTTCATAGTAAGCTGAGGTTTTTCAATTGTAGATGGAGCATCTGTAATTGCCGCAAGATGTATAACAATATCAATATCTTTCATTGCTTTATCTAAATCTTCTGTATTAAGAATATCCCCTTCAAAAAATTCAAATTTCCCATTTTCAGGAAGATTAAATAAAGAGCAGTATCTCTGCGTTTTCAGATTGTCAAATATTCTTATTATTTCAATATCTTCTCTTTTAGAATATTCCCGAATAAGCTGCGAACCTATATGTCCTAAACCTCCTGTTACCAATATCTTTTTTTTATCTGCCATTTTCAAACTCTTTTTTCCAGTAGTACTCAATTGTTTTTTTCAATCCTGTTTCAAAATCAATTTCAGGTCTCCATCCTGTTGCTTTTGAGAATTTTGAAAAATCCGCACTAAAATTCCTTTCATTAATTTTATGTTCTCCTTCAGGAATAGGTATATGTTTTATATTTACTTCTCTGTTAGTTAAGTTTTCTGTTATTGATTTTATTTTACCAACAACATCATTAAAATCCCTTCCAATTCCCGAACCTAAAACATGTATTTGTCCGTTAGTTTTATCAGAAATCGCGGCTAAAATAAATGCACTCAAATAATTTCCAATATAGCAATAATCTCTTATAAACTTGCCATCACCATAAACAGTTAAATCTTCTCCTCGCAAAGCTCTTCCAATCATAAAATTTAAAACTCCGCGTGAAGGGTTGTCAATTGACTGCCCCTCTCCAAAAACATTTGATAGTCTTAAAACAGAATAATTTATCCCGTAGTTTTTATAATACATATGGAGATATTTTTCTCCAAACAATTTATTTACCTCATAAACAGAAATTGGCTCATCTTTTACATTTTCATCGGAATTTACCTTTGAGTTTTCTCCACTTATAGTTACAGTGCTTGCGAACACAATTTTAATATCTTTATTGTAATCTTTGCATGATTCTAAAATGTTAATTAATCCAATAATGTCATTGCTTATATCCTGCTTTGGATTAGACATTGATTTTTTTAAGTCAGTCTGCCATGCAAAATGGAACAAATAATCTTTATCCTTAACAGCATTTACAACATCTAATTCATTTAACAAACTACCTCTCACAATTTTTATTTTATCTTCAATATCTTTAATCTTAGTTAAATTTTCTTCAGGAAGAACAAAGATACTTACTTTTGCACCTAACTCCTCTAGTTTTTTAGCTAAGTTGCTTCCTATAAAACCAGCACCTCCAGTTATAAGAACACTTTTCCCTTTTATTTTCTCAATGTCCTCTTTATACATAATTTTATGTCTCTAACCACAATTATAAAGATTGTTATTCTTGGATGATGTACTAATTTATAGTATGATTAATTGTATAACTAATTAAAATAATAAATAGGCATTAAATCAATTATAAAGCAAGAGAGATAGCGTAGTAAAGTAAGTTTTTACATTAAACTAGCAAGATTAACATTAGTTATTAAACTGCAATAAAACATTTAAACCAAATTTAATGACTGGATATATGGAATTTGGTGATAATATTGCGGTTTGCAAAGTTTGCAAATTTCCAAGTCTTGTGAAATTTATCTCTTTTGGAAAAATGCCTGCTGCAAATGCCTTTCTTAAAGAAAACGAATTAGATAAAGAAGAATTCAAGTATGATATGGAAGTTGGTTTTTGCAAGAACTGCAAAATGGTTCAGTTAGTTAATCTTATTCCTTATGACAAATATATTGTTCCTGATGAAACAGGAAAAACTAACTATGCTTACTTTTCTTCAACTTCAAGTGTAATGGAAAAGCATTTTGCTCAGTTAGCAGGAGAAGTCGAGTTGAGATTTTTAGAACCTAACAGCAAAGTAATGGATATTGGAAGCAATGACGGAATAATGTTAAAAGCATTTAAGTCGAACAAAGTTTTAGGTGTAGAACCAAGTAATAATGTTGCAGAAGTTGCACGTTTAAAAGGCATAGAAACAATAACTGATTTTTTCACAGAATATTTAGCAGACAGAATTTTAAGAGAAAAAGGAAAATTTAAAGCTATTTTATCTACAAATGTTTTTCTTAATGTAATAGATATACATAGTTTTATGAGAGGAGTTGTAAAATTACTTGAAGATAAGGGCGTGTTTATAACTGAAGACCCATATATCCCAGATATTTTAGAAAAAACGTCTTATGATCAGGTTTATGACGAGCACATCTGGTATTTTTCTATAGCTTCCCTAAACAATCTTTATAGTATGTATGGGATGGAATTATTTGATGCAGAACATCAGGAAGTTCACGGCGGTTCAATGAGATATTATGCATGCAGAAAAGGCGCTTACCCAAAAACTGCAAGATTAAAAGAATATATTGAAAAAGAAAAACAATTAGGAATTGAAACAATTGAACCTTATAAAAAATTTAGCGATAGAGTAACTCAGTCAAAATACGAACTAAAATCTTTGCTAAACAACCTTAAATCTCAGGGTAAAAAAATTGTAGGTTATGGAGCAGCTTCAAAAGGAACAATTGTGCTGAATTATTGTGATATTGGAAAAGAAACTTTAGATTATATTTCAGACTCAACCCCATTTAAACAAGGGTTATATTCTCCTGGCAAGAAAATTCCAATTGTTCCTCCAGAATTCTTTCATAAAGACAATGCAGATTACGCTCTTTTATCTGCCTGGAATCATGCAGATGAAATAATTGGAAAAGAAAAAGCATTTTTAGAAAGAGGAGGCAAGTTTATAGTTCATTATCCAAAAGCAAGAATTTTAGAGCCAAAAACAAAACAAGGAGCAGTAGAACAAAAAATAACAAGTGAAACCGAAGAAGATGTTTTTAAAGATGTTAAGATAAAACCTCTAAAAATCTGGGCAAATGACCAAGGCTATTTATTTGAAACAATCAGAGCAGATGATGAAATTTTCGATGGTAAATTTGGGCAGAACTTAGTTTCTGTTATTTATCCAGGGGTTATAAAAGGATTGCATTTGCATGAAAAACAAACAGACTATACAACTTGTGTTAAAGGAAATTTAAAATATGTTGTTGCTAAAGAAACCCCTAGCGGAGTTAAAACAAAAGTAATTATAATTGGAGAGAGCAATCCTGTTCTTGTTAAAACCCCTCCAGGATTTTGGCACGGATATATGCCCTTAGGAAATGAAAAAGCTATTGTAATGCATATGATGGATAAAGCATTTGATGTTAAAGAACCAGACACACAAAGAAAAGATGTTTTTGAATTCGGAGATGTTTGGACTGTTAAACCTAGCTAGCAATTCGTAGTAAAGTTGTCCTAACAGATATACTAATTTATTATCGACTATCTTGTAACTTAACTTTATATATTTTAAATATCAGCTTCTCTTTGTTTTCCAAATAACTTAGCATAAGCTAAAGCATAGATATAACTTGCAGTTATTGCAAATACCGCAATAGGGTGAACTAACCAGTAAGATTTTCTTTCTTTTATTGCCATTGAAATTCCCTTAAATAAAGCAGGGAAAAATGCAAGATTATAACCCACAGCTAAAATAAATCTCATGTTCTGCCCAAAACTATTTTTTGAAGGGTGAAACCAGTAGAAATCTCTTTCTCCAAAGTTTTTTAATAAATAATGTCCGACATAATAAACTCTCTTGCCAATCATATGCCCTAAACTTGTTGTTGTCTGATGATATAGTCTTATATTTTTAGGAACAGCAATTTTGTATTTTCTATTGGATTTAGCCATTCTCATAAAATTATCAATATCCTGGCTATATCCTCCACTTTCTCTAAAAGAACTTTTACGAATTACAAAACCATTGTCTCCTGCATAATAAAATTTTTTTGTATTAACTGTATAAATATAAAATTTTCCTTTTTTATTATATGGAAATTGTTTTGGATTAAGAGCAATCTGGGCATTTAAAGAATAAGCAATTGCATACGGGTCTTCAATTCCAATTGCATTAACATACTTGTCAGTTATAGAAGCTTTTTCAGGAATAAAAAGACGCGACTGAACACCATCAATTTCTGGATTTTCAATAAGAATTTTAACCATATTTGTCAGCCAGTCTTTCTGAACTAAAATATTATCCTGATCTAACTGAACAATTACCTCTCCTTTTGCTTTTTGAGTTGCTAAATCCATTCCATAACCTCTTCCAATTGAAAATTGCTTTGGATTCACCATAAACCTTACAATTTTTGGATATTTTTTCCTGTATTTTTCAATAATTTCAAGAGTTTTATCTTTGCTACCCCCATCTGCAAGAATCAACTCAATTTTATCCTTAGGATAATCTTGTGCAAAAATATGCTCAAAATACTTGCCTATAACTCTATCTCCATTATAAGTGCATGTTACTATGCTTATTTTGGGAAGTTTTTCCATTATCCAAATTGATATTTTAGATATTTAAGGATTGTTATAAGTTAGGTATACAGATGTTGATTAAGGAATAAAGAAAATAAAATATACACCGTTAACATTGCGTTTGTTACATTAACCCCCAAACATATATTCTCTTACACCCATCTTATCGAGAGAGCAGTTTTTATGTCGCTGAAAAGAGTTTTGTCTTTAACAGCTGTTTTTAGTCTTTTTAATATAAAGTCTGGATTAAGATAAACAGTGCGGTAGAATTTGTTATAGTATTTTTCTATTTCTTTCCAGGATAAATTCTCATGATTATATATTGATGAAGGTGTTGAGTAGAATTTAAATTGCTCCCAGTTGTGAGTTTTAATCAGCCCTTTTTTATCAAGTTCATTAAACATTTCTGTTGCTGGCAGAGGAATAGTAATCGCAATTTTAGCTAAATCTAATTTTAGTTCTTTTGCAAAATCTATTGTTTCTTGCATTGTTTCCCGAGTTTCTCCTGGCAAACCAATCATAAAAAATCCAGCAACTTCTAACTTAGCTTTTTTAGCCCAGTAAACAGATTTTCTAACCTGCTCTAATTTAATTCCTTTTTTAATATTATTAATAATCTGCTGATTTCCAGATTCAATTCCAAAATAAACTCTATAACATCCTGCTTTTTTCATAAGCTGCAATAACTCAAAATCAACTCTATCAACTCTTATTCCTGTAATTGTACTCCATAAAATATTTACTTTTTCTTTAATTAACAGCCTGCAGATATTTTTTGCCCTTTCTATATCTGTTGTAAATCCGTCGTCAGTTAAATGAATTTCTCTGAAACCTAAAGCTTTTATTTTTTTAAATTCTTCAACAACTCTTTCTGGAGATTTAAATCCAAAGTTTCTTCCAAAACAGCTTTTATTGCAGTATGTGCATCCAAATATACACCCTCTTGAAGTTTCAACCCATGCAACAGGATTTTTTTTAGCAATTGCGCCAGGAACTTTATACTTGTGTATCTCGTATAAATGATATGCAGGAAAAGGCAACAAGTCTAAATTAGTTATCGGAGCTCTTCTTTTATTAACAATTATCTTATCTGCTTTTTTATATGCAATTCCAGATATTTTGCTTAACGATTTCCCATTAATAATATCTTGTATAATAAAATCCCCTTCACCAATAACTGCAATGTCAATTTCTGTCTCTTTTAAAGAAGATTCTGGAAAAGAAGAGCAGTGAGGCCCGCCCCCAATTATAATAATTTTTCTGTTAATTTTTTTAACTATTTTCGCAATTTTGTCAGCTTCTTTAATAAGCGGAGTTACAAAACTAATTCCAACAAAGTCAGGTTTAAACTCTTTTATTGTTTTAATAAACTTTTCAAGATTATATAGATTAAAATCAAATATTTTTACTTCATGTTTATCTGAAATTAAACTCCCCCCAATACATGCTAAGCTAAGTGGAGGAGTTAAAGGAGCAATTCCTTTAACTGTTGTTTTTTCATAAATTTTTTCAAAAGGCAGATTTACAAGCAATATTTTTTTATTTTCCATTTTATTTTATTACTTCTTTATTAAACCTAAACGATGTTTAAAAATCAGCCAAATCATTTTAAAACCAACTATTAGAACTTTTGAAAATCTTCCAGTAACAGAAGATTCTCCAACTCTTCTTAGATAATTAACAGGTATTTCAATATATCTTATCCTATTTCTGATAATCTGAAGCATCATATCTGGATTAAATTCATTTCCAGTTATCGAGAACTTGTGTTTTATTCTTAAGTAAGATTCTCTGTTTATCAGCCTGTAAGTGCACCCAACATCTGATAAAAAAGAAGTTCCAAACATAAACTCAATCATTTTAGCAACAGCAAAATTTCCCCATTTTAAAAACCAGCCCATATTTGCGCCCTTTCCAATCATAATCTGAGTTGTACGAGTGCCAAAAACAACAGGAAAATTATCAGAATATGCAAGGAATTTAACAACATCATTAGGGTCAAAAGTTCCATCAGGCTCAATCATTATCAGCAAATCCCCATAAGCTTCGTGCAAAGCGCGCCTATACCCCCATCCAAACCCCTGTTTTTCCTCTAAAAAATACTTTGCTTTTGTTTTAAGTATTTCTTCTTTAGTACCCCGAACAGCATTGTTGTCAACAGCGATTACCTCATCAACATAACCTGTTTTAAATAACTCTTCAATGCATCTCCTAATAGAATCTTTTTCATTATATGTTGAAAATACCACAGACACTTTTTTTCCTTTCCACATAATAATTCCCTTTTTTGAGAATTTAAATAGTTAATTATAAATTCTTGTATATATAGAAATCACCGATTTTTATCTCATATTCATATCCTGCAACAGGGTGATAAAGAACTATATACTTTGCCTGTTTTAATGCATTTTCTTCTGGAAGCGGAGGGTATAAACCAGAATAAAATCCTTTTTCCCAGAAAAATTCATCTTCCATGAACCTACTTTCATAACTTTTAACAAAATACATTTTTAAATTTGACAGCGAAAAATCAAGATACGGTTTATGATTATCATTAAAGTAAAACTTCCTGTCAGTATAATATCCAACTGCTTTTGGAACAATAACTACATCACTTTCATTTGTAAATTCCCTTATATATTGTCCAGCTTCTTTTGTATAAGTTTTATCTAGTGTTAACCCTATGGTAAAGAACAATGTATAGCTTAGGATTAGGGCAATTAGTATGATTAGCAATGTTTTTCTTTTTTCTTCTTTATTAAAAAATAAAACAAACAATAATGGAAGTGAAGCAAAAATATTAAATATGAAATCTGGCAAGTTTGTTGCCATTATAAGCCCTTTACTTGAATAAATTGTAAGTTGTGGGGATAAAACAACAAGCAATAAAAGAGAGGCAATAAAACTCGATGCAAAAATAACTAAAATTCTTTTATTAATCTCTATATCTTTCATATTTTTATAAAGAAATAATCCTATTAGAACTGCAATTCCTGGAAATACTGTTAAAAAATATCTTGGATATCCAAAAGCAGGGCGTGGAAGAACTAAGAAAAATATAGCTGTTGAAATAACATATATTAAAATGACTTTTACAGATTTACTTTCCCATTTAAACAGCGAAACTATTGCCCAGATGCATAATATCAATGCAGGCAGAGTTACTAATCTTATTAACTGGCTTATATTAAGCATAAAACTTCCAAGATAAACAACAAAGTTAGATATCTGTTCTATTCCCATTCCAGCATTATGTTTTATAAAAAACAAATAATTTCCAGGAGAATTGATTGTTATATATAGCCCCCAGATAGATAAAAAAGCAATTAGCGATGCTATGCCAGTTAATAAGTAACTTTTAAAATTTTTCCTAAGTTCTTTATTATAAAGATAATAAATGCCAATAAAAAAATAAATAATCCCGGCAATTATCCACCTGTTAAACATAGCAAAAAACAAAGATAAACTCGATAAGTAAACATAAATCTTACTGCCTGACTTTTGATGCATTAATATGCATGAAACAAAAGCAAAGCAGAAAAAAGCAGAGAGCATATCTATATCAATTAAAATAGACGAAGAAAAAATATAATAGTTTGTAAGGAAAAAAGTACCTGCAATTAACCCTATTAATTTGCCTTTTTCTTCTTTTATAAGTTTAGAGCACAGCAAATAAATTAAAACTGCTGTTAGTAATGAAAATAAAATATTAATGCTTCTTGCATTTACTTCATTAATTCCAAATTTAAAAATCATGGACATTAAATAAATATACATCGGAGGGTGCCATAAAGCTAACTGAACAGGATTTTGCTCTGAAAGGTAAAATACTGGTTTGCCTGTTTCAGCTATTGCAATTGCAGGCTTGACAAAGTCTGTTTCTTCTGCGCTAAAATCCTTTCCAATAGATGCAACTCTTATTACAATCCCGAATAAAATTAAAACCAGCAATGTAATAATTAATATTTTTTTGTAATTCATTTTGTGCAATGCATTTCAATTAACGAACCTTTTTTTAAATTTGTAACTGCTAAACTTAGCGGAACTGCTATTATCTTTGTAAAGTTTGAGAATATAATATTATTTTTTGGATATTTAAATTTTAAAGAGCCGTCAAACATATAGGGCATGTCATAAGCTCTTATTTTTTTAATTTTAAACCCAAATTTTTTCACATTTTCTGCTAAGTTTTTAGGGTTATAGTTATAAAAATGCCTTGGAACATCATACCCATACCAATTTTCCTTAAACATATCTTTCCATAATCCTTTAGTATTTGGCACAGTAATTATCAGATTTCCTCCTGGTTTTAACCAGCTATATGCCTTGCTTAACACTAATTTTTGGTCAGGAACATGCTCTAAAACTTCTTTTAATATTATATAATCAAAACTATTTTCTTTATATCCAGCATCTTTAACTGATTTTTTTTCTATACCTAATTTTTTTTCTCTACTTCCAACTTTTGGCAGATAAGGTTCTAATCCATAAGTTTTCATCCCATATTTTTGGTAAATTGCTAATTTCATTCCATTTCCACATCCAATTTCAAGAACTGATTTTCCTTTTTCAATATAGTAGGTGTAAAATATCGGGCTGAATATGTAAAATAGCATATTAAACAGTTTATTTTTCCTAGAATAATAATACGCAGATAATTTGTGATATGCTAATGCCATTTTATTATAATCATAAAACGAATAGTAATCTTCTTTTGGATAATACCTTTCTACTTGTTGTTCGGTTAACAGAGGATCTAAGAATTCCAGTTTACATTTATTACAAAGCATAAGTGAGAATTTACCATCAATAAAATAGTTTTTATCAGTTAAATTAGAATACTTAACTTTTACATCTGTGCTGTTGCAATTAGGACATTTTTTAATCATTTTACCAATTATGCATTTGTATTTTTTTAGGAAGTTGATTATATAATCTTACAATGAATTTAAATGGAGAATAAATCATTCTTAATCTTATAACTGATGAAGCCATTTTAATCGGAACTAACATAGGAACTATTTTTGAACCTTTTTTATCATGCCAGATAGTTGGATATTCTATTATTTTAAAATGATTTTTCTTGGCAAGGTACAGTAAATCAACATCAAAAGCCCATTCTAAACTTTCTATTTTAGAGATAATTTTTTCAACTACTTTTTTCCTGAATATTTTTGCTCCACATTGAGTATCTTCATATGGAAGCAGAAATAAACTTCTTACTAAAAAATTAAATCCTTTACTCCTTATTATTTTCCCAAAATCTCTTTCTGTTTTTGAACCTTTTTTCCATCTGCTTGCAATTATCCCATCTCCTTTCCCTATGTTTTTTACTAAATCATAGAAATCTTCAGGAGAAGTTGCCATATCAGCATCAACAAATCCTATTAACTCCGAATTCCCCTTAAGTGATTCTTTAAATCCCTGAACTATTGCAAATCCTTTCCCGCCCTGCTTAAAATTAAGATATTTAATTTCTTTGTATTTTTTCTGATAATCTTTAACAATTCCTTCTGTATTATCTGTTGTGCCATTTATCACAATTAATATTTCATAATCTATTTCTTTATTTTTTTTAATATTATCAAAAAACCTGCAGTATTCTTCGAGTGTTCTGCCTATTCTGTTCTCTTCATTATATGCAGGCATAACTATGCTGATTTTCATATATTAAAAGTAGAAGATATGATTTAAAATCATTTATGTTTTAAACTACCTTGTTCTTTTCTCTTCTTACTTACAACAAACCAGCTTCCTACAAATAACAACGCTCCAGATATTACCATTCCTATTGAAAATAAGTAAATTGTGCCACTGAATACCCATAATACAACTACTTGAGAAATTACAAAAAACAGCATATGATATGCTTTTATTTGTTTATTAATTGAAATTCCGTATAATAAAACAATATTTGAAAGTGAAATAAATGTGAATGCCAACCCTATGTTAAATATAATCCCTGAAGTCATTGAATATTGCTCTCCAGACAAAATCCTGACAATTAGCTCAGGAAATAAAGCAAGAATAGCAAGTGCAACTCCGCATAAAACAAAAACTGCAATTAAAGATTTGTAAAATACACTTTTTGTCTTTTTTCCAGATTCAAAATTTTCAGAAGCTATAGGGAACATTGCTTTGCTTATTGCAATAGTCCCAAAGAAGATAACTTTGCCAAGTAAATTTGCAACTGCATATTCTCCTGACACAACATCTGTGAAAAATATCCTTGCTAGTATGATATCAATACTTTGGAAAATTAATATTATAATAAGTGAAAATACAATCGGTGTGCTGTAATCATAAAGTTTAGAAACATCTGCTTTTTCTTTTTTCTGTGAAAAAATATCCCTTAACGGGATAAATGCAATTAATATAGATACTATTGCTCCACAGATAATTCCTCCTATAGCCCCGTAAACCCCCCATCCAATATAAACAAGCAGGATTGCAACAGCTACTTTTATTAATGCTTCAGATATTAAATTAATGCCTAGAGCCCCAAACCTTTTCATTCCCTGCATAGAACCTCTAAAAACGGGGTCCAAAAATATAGATAAAATCATTAAGCACACAAATATAATAAGAACAAATTCAATTTTAAGAAGATATGAAAGGATTATGAATACTGGTATTAATAGCACATAAACTAAAACAGACAGCTTTAATCCCTTAGAAATAATTTTTGAAGTTACATATTTTATTTTTCCATATTCTTTTTTTACATTAAATTTAGATGAATATTTTGATACAATTAACTGGACAACTTCTGAGGGTATTGAAATTGCATAAAGAAAAGTCATTAAAACCGCAAGGATTCCGTATTTTGCAGGCCCTAACATTCTTACCATTGAAAACTGGAAAACAAAATTAAGAAAATTATAAATGTTAAACATTATAAAAAGCATTAAACTGCCCTTTGCCAAATCACTTGAAAAGATTTTTTTAATCATCCCAATAAAAACCGCAATTTAATTTAGAATACAAAACCTTATCTTTTTCATCAAATGGATAAGTTTGGCAATGTTTAGGAATTGCTGTTTTACCCCCTTTTAACCATAATTCACATAAATTTGTCTCTTTATTAAAATATTGACATTTAACACCAACTATACCACAACATCCACATGCCAAACATTTTCCCTTTCTGTTTCTTAATTGCTTTTCAATATATCCTTTTCTAAAATTAATAAAGAAACTTCTTCGGATAACCCTATATACTCTTTTCAAAAATGGTTCTCTAAATTTATAATTAACATCTTTTTGCAGGAAGATATTATTTATTATGTGTCTCATATTATTATAGAATTATAAAAAATCCAAGAAAGATTATAGCTAACTGAAAAGCATAAATTAGCAGAACAACTTCAATTTCATATGCCTTCTTGCTCTTTTTTACTTTTTCAAGTATTATTATTGCAAGGTGTTCTAATCCATAGATTTTGTCGTATTTATTTTTAATAGAACCATCTGGCTGAATTTCTCCAAATGACTCTTTTTCAAGTCTACCTCTTATTTTAAGTGCAGTTTCAAGAATATATGGTATAAAAATAAATAATGCAAAAAGTTCATAGTTCCCTAAAATAGCCATTATTGCTATCAGCGCCCCAACACTATAAGTCATAACATCTCCAGGAAATATTTTTGCAGGATATTTATTGTAAAATAAAAATGCAATAAGTGATGCAACCATACATAATCCAATTAAAGCTAACCAGCTTGTTCCAGTTACAAAAGATACATATGCTAGTGCAGATAAAATTAATACCCCCTGCCCTGCTTCTAATCCATTATAACCTGCTAAAAAATTAAATGTAGTAGATGCACCTACTATGCCAAGAGGGATTAAAATAAGGGCATAAAAAACTCCAAGGTTAGTAGCGCCTAAAATTGGCAGGTAAATTGTAGACTCCCCAGCATTTATAACCATTAGGGGAACAGCAGCAAACAGAACAAAAATTACCCTTGCTTTCTTGCCCAATCCAATTTTCCATCCAAGTATATCGTCAATCATGCCTATAAATGAAATAATAAGTATAGAAGTTGTCAGTGCAAATATTTCAATAGTAACCCCATCTACTTTTAAATAAAATGTTCTTATAGCTATGTAAACCAAAACACCAAAAATAAATCCAAAAACAACATTTATCCCTCCTGCCTCAGGAATCTCTTTTTTATCTTTTTTATTGATATCTTTTCCAGTTAGTCCAACTTTTCCAGCTCTTTTTATCCATATTGGTATAAAATAAAATGTAATTAGAAATGATGCAATTATTGACAAAAATAATATTTTTTCCATTTTTTACCTAATAATTTAACTTTTAAAAACCTTATCAATTTATTCGTTTTTAATTTCTTCAGGATATTCCCTGCTTAAATATTCTGGATTTGCTTTAATATCTGAAGGATATTCTATTTTCCATATTTTAATCGGCCCTAAGAACTGCCCTCTGAAATAGGAAAAGTCCCCTACTTCAAATCCCTGAGATTTTAAACTGTCAGTTACATAATCATACTCTTTATGAACAAGTTTAAAATTATCCTCTTCTCCAAATAAGTATTTTCTTGCAAGGAAGGAATTAACTGTTCTTTTGCTTAGATAAAACATCACCCCTTTATCATTTTTTGTAAGTCCTCCGTTGCCTTCTTCAAGAGTTTCGAAAATAAATACTCCGGATTCAATTCCAGAATTAAAGTCAGTTAAGTTTCCATTGTAATAAATATACCTTAGGGGGATATTAGCCTGAACCCCTTTTTGAACAAATACTGCCATTGGTTGTGAAAGTTTTCCACCTGCAGATTCTTCTATTAAAACACCGGCAATCCCGCTGTTTTCTTTTGCAAACATATATTTTGTCCCATTATTTTCATAAAATATATCTTCATCAAGTCCAATTCCCCCAACATATACATAAATTGTAGTGTTTTTTGTTTCTTGTGTTTGCTGTTCATCCATAAAAAATGTAGGAATATAACTTTGTCTGTCATAATCTACATTACTGCCTATGTTGCTATATGCCCCGTATTTTCCAATATCTGTAGAGTCAATTAAATAGTATGTTGTGTTATGAGTGTAAAGAAATTCCAGAGCATTTTTATCATCAGTAGTTGTTAATACTTCTCTTCCCATTAAATGATTCCAGTATGAAATTGCATTCCCTCCATCAAGTACAGTTGCCCTTTCTCCAATGCTCTGCAGCCAATATCCATAATCCCACCAGTGTCCAAATACCGCATCTTTAGGGGTATTTTCTCTTACCCATGCCATAGCTTTTTGCCACTGCCAGTTGTATCCTGAAGGGTGAAAAGATTCAGCTTGAGCTTTGCTTTCTTTGTAAAAAGAATAACCACAGAAAATAGCAGAAATTAAAATTACTCCTGCAATAATAATAAAAACAAGCTCAATTGGTTCAAATCCCCCAGATTCATTTGGTTTTCTTTTCTTTATTTTACTAACAGCTGCTTTTGCACTATCAACAACAAAATAAGCTACAATTGCACTTGTTGGAGGAACCAACATCATAATAACTCTTACTGCCCCTCTTGCAGAAATAATCCCAAGTATAAAAAAGCTTAAAAGTAGTATAACTTCAAAATTAATGTGTTTTAAGCTTTCTGATTTTCCATCTTTGTCTAACTTAAAATAATAATATCCTAAAATTCCCAGGAAAATTAAAGCTCCTGCAAAATAAACAAACAAGCTTACAAAATTCTCTCCATTTAGAATACTGCTTCCAGAATATCTGCTAAATATCATCGAAATCAGGAATATAACATATCCAATAGTTATTGCGATTTTTGGTTTTGATTCTATTTGTTTAATTGCCTTAACAAACAAAACAATAGAGCCTATGAAGAACATCCAAAAAAAGACAGGCAGATTGCTGATTGTTGGGCCAAAACTTGCCCCCCATTCTGTAAAGTAGGGCTGTCTGTTTTCTGCAACTGTCTGAATTAATCTGCTTTTTGCAGGACGGATTAAGGCATGATAAAGCATATCTATTTTATCATAAATAAAAGTGAAATCAAAACCAGAAATTGCTATGCCAATTAAACTTGCTAAAATAGCCGAAGCTATAATCGAATAAATTTGCAAAGGCATCTTAAATTTTTTAATAGATTCAAAATAATTTTTTAAAACAGTTTTTCTTATCCCGTAATCTACCAGCATTACTACTAGAACAAATAGTGCAGGAATAGTATTTATTGATAAAAGCAGATTTAATCCTTGATATCTTGTTGAAAATGGATACATTAAAATAAAAGAAGAAATTATCCATATAGCATAGATTATCACTTTTTTCATATTTGTCTGTCCAAGAAGAAATGCAACAAAAACACTAAATCCAATAACCATAAAGACATATACATAACCTCCCCAGATTAATGCCATTGCAGCTGTTGAACATCCTGCAAGTATTGCAAAAATTATTTGTTTTTTAGTTGATTGCGACTTCCATGAAGCAAGGAAAAAATAAAATGCAAGGAACATAAACAGGAATGCAACAGACTCTTTTTCAGGGATGCCGGCGATTGTTCTTGGCAGAAGAGAAGGGATTACAGACAGAAAAACTGAGGATATTAGGGCGATTATATTCGGTATTTTTTTGTCACTAAATAAATCATAAAATATTATTCTCACTAAAAAGAAAAATGCAATTATTGTGAATACAAACATAATAACTGGGAAAGTTACTGCAGAATGAACAACACTTGTTCCACCAAGAAATAAAGAGAATATTTTATGCCACCAGACAATTAAATATGCGTGAAATTTCATTTCAGTTGCAGTTTCTAATCCCAAGGGCGAATATCTCATAGCATCTATTACAAATAATTTCCCATGCTCAGCAATATATTGCGCCCATCTTAGGAAAAGAAATGGATCTAAATCCGGCCCTAAAGTCCATGTATTTGTTGTAATATCCCAGAGATACGGATGTCCTGTTGAAGAGTTTATTCTTAACGGGCGAGTTCTTATAAAAACTGCTAAGCCTATTATAAATGCCAGTACAACATAACTAATCCAATTATAGTTCTTCCCAATTATAGAAAGCAATTCCTTTTTTCTTTTTTCAATTTGCATATCTGTATTTGACACAGCTATTTCTTTATTCTTCTCTTCCATTTTTAATTTATTTGTTCTTAAGAATCGTCTTCATTTAGCAGTTCATCTGCACTCTTTTCTCTTGAAACAAATTTTCTTTCACCGCAGTTTGGACATACCTGAATTCTTTGGTCTGTTGATTCAAATCCATAGTTGCAGTGCCTGCATCTGAGTCTTACCATGTTTACAATTTATTTTATGTATTTAAAATAATTTCGGTGTTATATATACTTCAATAAATGCTGCTATTATCAGCAAAATTAAACCAAAAATAATAAGTGACAGAGAATCGTGAAGAATATCCCAGAACTTTTCACTTTTGAACTCTTTTTTAACTATAGATATACCAATAATCCCTCCTGCCAATGTGCCTGCAAAATAAGCTCCAATTTCAGGTATTCCATGAATCATATATCTTACTAAGCTTATTGGAAGTGTATAAAGATTTGATTTTGCAAAAATCACCATTGCAGCAGAGATTACACTTGCATTCCAAGCTAAAATAAAAATTCCCCCTGCACCAAAAATAAGCGAGAATATAACTGCAAAAATCAGCACATATAAATTGTTTGAAAAGATTTTAAATAAATGTGATTGGTCTATTGATGCCCCCATTGTTTTTACTTTTGAAGCGCCATACTGGGAAGTGCATCCTTCGAAATTTCCAGGGCTGTTTATTGAACAGTATGTTTCAATCTGTGCTTTGTAGTTATCAGTACTTCCTAAAATTATATACCAAAAGGAAAATGCCACTATAAATCCTATAAACAGCCAGATAAAAGCATGCAGAGCTTTTCCATGCTCTTTTAACCTCGACATAGTGTCCTCAATTATTAAGTCTTCAGATTCTTCTAACCTAATTGAATAATAGATATAAGGTATTGAGAACATTACAGTAAAAGTAACAACAAGTATTCCTGAATATTTTGAAAGGACAATATCCCCAGAGAAAATCCAGTGAACCATCAAGATAGAAACACTTGCAAAGATTAAACCTACAAAAAACAGCTCCCACGGCTTCTTTTTGGACCTCTTTGGGCTTATTATCATCTCTAACATTTAATAAGTAGTATGCAGACGTTTTTAAACATTATCAAGTTTATTATCTGTCTGGAAAGGACAAAATATGATAAATAAAATAAAAAAGAAACAGAAAATTAAAATTAATTACTGCATTGGCCAATATCCACAATTGCCATTCATGCTGCATGTTAAGTCTGCTAATTTAGCAATATCTAAAGCATCAAACTTCCCATCATTATTTACATCTCCACAAGGGTATTGTTTTATTGTTACCCTGTCTTCTACAAGTGCTCCAATTATTGCCACATCTATTGCAAAACCTTCAAATCCCACATTATCCTGGTTTAAATCCCCTATTTTAGTAGTAGTATGGCACCTGCAATCTTTATTGCAATTCTTTTTTGTCTCTTCTCCCTGACAAAAACCATTGCCACAGGTTTCAGGAATTACAAGCTCACTAATAGTTATCGTAGCCCTCTTTTTTAATAAAGGTATAGCCCATCTTTCAAGGTTGTTCAACTTGATTTTTACTGGAACAATTTCAGCAGTAATTTCTTTTTCTTCACCCACAGTTATCCAAAGTATTTCACTTTTATCAGTTAAAATATTTGTTACAACAAACTTTGCTCTTCTGTCATATACATTTATTTCCAGAGGAAATACTTCAAAAGCTATATCGCCTCCAATTTCAACTGAACCAGTTTGCATTTGATAAAGGTTTAAAGTTGCACTCTGGCCAGATGGGATATTAATCGTCCATGGGGACAAACTAGGGTAATTTTTAAGTGCAAGATACAGTCCGGCTAAAATCAAGATAACAATAACTGCTATGATAATTATCAACCTTTTTTGTTTTTTGTTTTTTACCATTTTACCCCCTTTCATTCAATATTATTGTTAACTAAACACATAAGGTTAAAGAAATTAAATGTATATATACTTTTTGGCGGTGTTTTTGATGTTTAATTGACTATTGTTAAGAACCACGCACCAGATTATATAGCGTGTTTGCTGTCTGGTTCTTGAGCATATTAACATGAAAAAGAGCAGAACTTAATCAATAGAGATATTAAAATATGAAATTCAAGAAGATGTCGAAGAACTTTATACTATTTACCAAGACATAAGGGAAAATAAAAGGATCAACACTAAAATTAGAATAAAAATTTCGACAGCAGAAAAATTATTAAATTTATTAGAAAGGGAAGTAAAAAAATATGGTAAATAGGAAGAAGGGGTTAAAGAAAGGAAGGGCATCATTATAAAAACAGATCAAGCTCCATGAACAAAAGAAACAAGATGCAAAAGATCAAGACAATGAATATCTTTTTAGATATTATATAAAAGAAATAAGATCTAAAGAACAAGAAATTGAAAAAAAGAAAAAGCTTATAGAAAAATAAATGGGGTTTTGTTTTCTCAAGATAGTTTTTTATACTCTTGATGATTAGTACTAAAATGAAAAAAGAGCACGAACTTGAAAAAATTTATAGAGATATTAAGAGCATAAAAATTCAGGGAGCTACTAATATTGCAAAAGCTGCTGTTCGCGCATATTCTCTTGTTCCAAGAGTTTCTACAATTAATAAATTAGAAAGTTTGCGTCCGACAGAACCAATGTTGCATAATATTTTAAATATGCTAAAACAAGGAAAAACCAAGGATGAAATTTTAGAGCATTTAGAAAATGCGCAGGAAAATATAAACTTGAATGTGTTTAAATTAATAAAAAACAGAGATATAATATTCACTCACTGTCATTCTACAAATGTTGTTAAAAGTTTAATCTATGCCAAAAAACATGGAAAAAGATTTGAGGTATATAATACAGAAACTCGTCCTTTATTCCAGGGCAAAAAAACTGCAATTGAATTAAACAAAGCTAAGATAAAAGTAACAATGTTTCCAGATTCAGCTGGTTCAATTGCCCTTTCAAAAGAGCAGGGCACTAAAAAAGTTTCAAAGGTTTTTTTAGGTGCAGATGCAATTCTTTCAAACGGAGATGTAATTAACAAAGTTGGAAGTGAAATGTTTGCACAAATAGCAAAATCAAATAAAATCCCTGTTTATATTATTGCAGATTCGTGGAAATTCAGCAGAAAACAACTAGAATTAGAGCAGAGAAATTATGGCGAAGTATGGGATAATGCTCCTAGAACTGTAAAAATAAAAAATCCTGCATTTGAGAGGATAAACAGAAAATTCATAAAAAGAATTGTTTCGGATTTAGGGATTTATCGCCCTAAAAAATTTGTAAGGAAGGCGAGAAAGAGTCTTATGTATTAGTTTATTTTTAGATAATTAAGTATTATACCTGAATTATAAATGCTTAGCATATGGTGCAAAAAACAAAATGCTATTTTAATAGCATTTATCTTTTCTTCTTCACACTCTTTTTTTCTTCACAATTATTCTCGAGGTGATTTGCTCGATTTACTATTTTATTAAGCTCTGAATTAATAAGCTCCACTTTATTGCCTATTTCCTTTCTTAAATCTTCAAACTTTCCTATTTGCTCATTAATTATTTTTTGAACTTCTCCATAAGATTTTGGAACAAATATTTTTGAACCAGCATCGATTAGAAATTCTTTATCTTTTAACTGTGTTTTAATATATACCCCCTTTCCAATTTCAGCAAACATTTCTGATTCTTTTGTTTCATTAATTCCAGTTAGCCCCTCTTTTAAAGCATTCAGTTCTTTAACCTGCTGGTCAATTATTTTTAGCTGTTCCCCAGCTTCATTTGCCTGATGCTCTAACATTTGCAATTGCATAAGGTATTGTTGTTTTTCGTCCATATTCTGAAAGAATTAATGTACTTTAAATATCTTTCTTAGTATAGTGCTGAAGATTATGCTTCCAATAAGGTAAAACCAGAACCAGCTGAAAATTCCAAGGAATTTAACAGGTGTCTCAAAAACAGCAAAATAGTCGCTAAACCACCTGAAGAAAAGTATAATTGGAATTCCTGTATATACTATCGGCCTCATACTGTGCTTCATTAACTCCATTGTAAGAGGCATAAGTTCTTTCTGAAACTCCATTACTTTTTCAGGATTATTCTTAACTTCTTTCATTTCTTTCTGAATTCTTTTTTGTTCATCTTTTATTTCCTTAATTGTTTTTTGGTCTGTCCCATATTTTTGGGCAAGTGTCATAATAATAGAAATGCCAAATATAATTATTATCATTCCCCAAGTAACATCCCAATTCAATAATGCCCCAGCTGTAGGGTTTAAAATTGAATGTGCTGTGTTCTTAATAACCAGCCATTTATCCCATAGTGATGCAATTAACAAAGATATAATCATTATGATGACTACTGGCTTAAAGCTCCCTTTTTTATCCATATTACTAAAAGATACAGAATGTTTTTAAATGTGGTGGTTAATATAATAATCAAGCGATTAAACTTATTTATACTTTAATGTATCGAACGTAATGTTCATTGTTCTGCTTAGTTTAAAGTAGCGAATTTGCTCATATATTTATTCTATATAGCCTAATAAAAAATGAATATTCCTGTTTCTCACTATTTTATAATCTTCCTAAGTGCAGGATGCATATCAACTGCATGCTGTTGTGCAATATTTTGATAGAACTGATACATAATCATAATTACTAAAAGTATAGCTGTTCCGCCAACCAAGGTTCCGACTACATTAGATATAGCAGCAACTAGTCCAATTGCAGCACCTCCCATAATTGTAAGGGGCAATATATACCGATTAAGAACTGTTTCTAAAATCCTTTCATCTTTTCTAAAACCAGGTATTGTCAGTCCAGATGACATTATATTTTTTGCCTGACTTTGAGCATCCATACCAGAAGTTTTCATCCAAAAAATTGCAAAAATTACACTAAGCGCAACATAAAATAATATGTGAATTAAAACCTGAAAAGGCATCTTGCTGTTAAACCCTCCAATAGTAATTGCTTCCAGCAAATTAACCCCTGAAATCCAGAAAGCAAAACCTGAAATAGGGGTATTTCCTGAAAATCTTCCTAAAAATCCAAGTTTATACGAGAATTTAGCCATTCCTGTGCAGTCAATAGAATCAACCCCATTTAATATGCATGGCTGTGCAGCATTATCTAAAATACCTGCACCTAACTGAATATTTGCTGCAAGTGCTGATACTAAAATTACCGGCATAACTGAAGTATAAAAAAACGCAAGAGGCCATTTTATTCCATAACCTCTTATTCTATCATATGATAATGGAATTTCAACTTTAAGTGACTGTGCCCATACAATTATTAAAAATATAATTATTGTAACAATTATTGCTGCAACAGCAGAAAATGCCCCTGCCTGATTGCCCGAGATAATTGAACTTACTAAGACTAAAATCCTTCCTGTTGGTTCAAAGGTTCCCTGAGTTCCTATAAATTGGAATAAGCTCGTGAATACTCTCCAACTGACCCCTGCTGCAATAAACAAAGAAACACCAGAACCAAATCCCCATTTAGAAGAGATTTCATCCATCATATAAATTGCAAGTCCTCCTAGGCATAATTGAACAATAAGTATAACCGGTCCGTAAACCCCTAAAGAAATATCAGGAGCCAGCCCCTGCATTAAAACATAAACACTTGCTTCAAAAATTATAAAGAAATATACAAGTATTTTTTGCAGTCCCTGAAAGAATTTTTTTCCTTCAGCAGTTTTAGTGTCAATTTTAAGTATTTGGCTTCCAACTAATAACTGCAGGATAATTGATGCCATTACAATAGGCCCAATTCCAAGAGAGATTACACTTCCAAAATCTGTTCCAAGAATAACTGCAAGAGTTTCAAATCTTGCAAGAGCATTTCCAGATAATCCGTAAAGGGGGATATTTGCAAGAACAAAGAATGCAACTAAAATTATAATTGTCCATTTAGCCTTAATATTAAAACTCAGTTTTTTTTCAGCTGGAGGTTCAACCTCTGGCAAGTATTGAAATATTGTTTTTATTGGCATCTTTATGGATGCGAAATTACATTTAAAAAACTTCCGACACAAAACTTATTTTAAATATCTTAACTGCAAAGGGGCTACATATACAAACATTTATAAATACCTCTTTTTTAACAAAACTATGGCAATTAAATCAGCACCAATGATTCCAATAAATATTCCAAGAGTCAGAACTTTATCTGCAAGCGAAGTTTTGCCAGCTTACAAAGAAGAAGCTGAAAAATACATAGAAGATACGCCTGCATATTACAGAGATAGAGTTAGGGCTTCTTTAGATGTTCTTGGAGAAAATTCAGAAGGAGATTTAACAGGAAGCAATGCTTTTGCAAATATACTTTTACAAGAAGTTCTTCCTAAAACATTAAGACTTGCAACAATGGCAGATATTGGAAGTGCATTAACAGAAAATCCAGAACAAGATTTTTTAAGAGGTTGTTATGCAGACACAGGAGTTTGTTTTAGAGCTAAAGCAAATGTTTATCAATTAACTGAACCATTAGCAGGCAGAT